>Ga0208438_1000016_pt1 | contig 70648 bp, 65 predicted proteins | sample ColrivemetaGS545_FD_187607 | JGI IMG/M metagenome (GOLD analysis project Ga0208438, IMG submission 187607) | Estuarine microbial communities from the Columbia River estuary - Flood tide non-ETM metaG S.545 (SPAdes) (version 2) | ecosystem: Environmental > Aquatic > Marine > Intertidal zone >...
GACTCTCCTGCTGTAAATGCAGAGCGGATGATGGATAGCCCTTCTTTTTTGATCGCATGTAACACGCGCAGTCCCGTGTCTGGGCTATTGCGGGACATGACGACGACTTCAACCAATGGGGATGCCCCGTGACCATTTTGGAACCGGTTCAGTGCCAGCAATGCTCTTACCAATGGCAGCCCTGTGCCAGCTGGCAGAGATTCATCTTCATTGGCGCGCATATAATCCCGGTATATCTGCACACCAGAGCGAGGATCTTCAGACATGGCCTCCTGAAACACCCTGTCGGCGGCTTCCAAGTCAAACAATGCCGTCGCTGATATACCCACTACGAATGATGCTGATAGATCCACTGCCATCTCTACATCCTTTTTGCGAATTCCTAAACGGTGGTTTTGCTGTAGTGCCGCACATTATCTCCAAAACTCAGTAACCACCGATCGAGCTGTTCTGAATCGATCAATGTGGCTGTCACGCTTAAATCATCTCCCACGACTTCAATGGTCTGATTACGAGATAAGGGGGTTTCATATAGATGATGCCCTGCGCGTTTTTCAATAGTAAATGTTAGTTTGATTTCTCGGCCCTCTCCAAACCCAAAAAACCGGTCTTGGTCGTATTGCTTCAAGTTAAACGTGGTGGGCCTATCAAATGACAGGGTCATCGCCGTGGCTGTTTGCATCCGATGTAGCGCCAAAATACGCTCATCATCATAGCCCTTAAATCGACACACCAGATACATGCTAGGCCCTTGTTGGGCAAGACCCAGCGGCATCACCATCGACTCAGTAGTCTTTCCATTGCTATTTTGATAGGTGATTTCTAGCCACTTGTCATCATAGAGTGCGTCACTGACCGACTCTAAAATGCCATTACCAACTGCGGGCGGTAGCAAAGGCTGTGTTGCACTCACCACCAAGACCTTGTCTAACCATTCCTTTTCTTTTTTACCTGATGTCGTCGGACTTAAGTTGATTTTTGCTTGGTTAAAAAACGATGCCATTGACTGGTTTATTGCTTCTGGCAGCAGGTTCTTGAGATATTGCTCTGCTAACGTCAATACGACGGATTCCTGCGCCGTTAAAGTCGACAGTGCCAACCACCCTGCCTCTGTATTCCAACGGTAGCCATAAGGCTTACTGCGATCATCACGGTCGATATCAAAGTGCAAACTGAGTGATTCCAACTGACGTTGAACTGTTCGTAAATCACGCTCAAACCCAGCACTTTTTAGCTGCTTGTGAATGTCCTGTGCGGTGACTTTGCGATGACGTGGAATGCGCCTCAGAATTTCTAAGACAAATTTTACCGTTTCAATTGCATCTGGGCGAACCGCCATAATACTTCACTCACCATTTTTATGTGCTATCCAATATATCAAAACACTGGCCAATGAACAGAATATAGCGCAATGAAACAAGGCATATTGGCATCTATTACATTAACTTTTGATCGTCAAAACGCCACCTGCTTCAATTTCCTCACCTGTTTGCTGCTCTAACAAATCACCTGCTGGACTGAAAACATATCTCAGGTCTTTTTCTACATGCACAACATAACGTATGGGTTTACCCCACACCTGAATAAAGGGCACGCCAAAATCATCGGTTTGCAATTGTTTTTGGAAGGATGCAATTTCGTTTTGGAATAATTTCAACTGACGGTCCAATGGCCACATTTTGAACTGCGGGTATAAAACTTTGCGGCGCTTAGGCTCAGCCATGGCTAACAACCAAATAGGATGGTTGTGATCAAGCCTACGATAGGCTGTATAGACATATATCCAGGGCGTAAAGCCAGAAAATAGCTGTTTACGTACCCACAGGGCGCTCTCAATCGCGTCATTAAGTGCCTTGCCATGCGTATTAAAATCAAAGGATATCGCTTTCAATAGGGCGTCCAAAAACTGCCGCGAACCAAACACCTTATCGAAAATACCCTGTACCAAACCCAGATAAGGATCCGAAAGCGTTTTCTCTATTCGGTCAGCGAGCGGACCAACATGCGCATAGCCCATAGATGTGGCAATGTCTGCAATACGGGTGGCCTCTACTGCCTTTCTCATCTCGTCATTGACGCTCATATAGAGACCTCCTTTTCATGCTGGGTTGCGATTAGCGGAGACAAACGACGCATTATGTCGTTTCTTTCAAGTAGGACGCCGTACCAGTGAATAATCAACGCCTATCACTCAGTGCGATATAGCCACTGTCAGTAAAAATAGCGGCACATTGCTCGATTAACTGCTGACGAAAGGCTGTCAATACCCTCGAATTCTTATTGGGTACAAACTGGAATGAAGTGTCCTGCATGATATTTTTAAAAAAGGTCGCTGTATCAAAGGTGTTGTACTGATAGTTAAAGGATATGTGGGTAAGGTCGATAAACTGTGTGACCCATTCAGCCATGGCGTCGCAGGCGACTTCTGGGTCTATCAACCGCTTTTTTTCAGGCATCCAAAGCAATTTGTAGGGGTTTTCGTTGTGCATACCAAAGCCTGACCATCCAAACTTGGGGAACTGTGTTACGTGTCGCCATTTTGCATAGTATTGGGGATAGTAGGTAAAGATTGCTTGGTCAGTTATGACCGTCATAAATACACAAAATACGAATATCTCTCGTTGGTGCGGTGGTATGGTAGCCAAATCCTCGGCTGCATGGTCCCAGTTTCGACCACCAAAGAACTGAATATTGTAATCTTGTGGATCGCGATTTCGAGCCTGAAATTCATTGCCATTGCGTAATTCAGATTTTTCAAGCCCCATAAACTGGCGATGAAAATTTTCCGTCAAATAGTGATACATAGCTTGTCTCCTATGGAATGCAGCTACGATATCCCAGCCTTGCGACGCAATGTGTCGCAGATAATGACTATCGTCGTGATTCTTAACACATAGGGTTATTGTATGGATAACGATAAATGGAAAGGGTGTTTGGTAGGTCTTGCCTGTGGTGATGCGGTGGGCGCTCCAGTTGAATTTTTACCCCGTGGTCGATTCAAGCCACTCACCGACATGGTATCTGGTGGTACGGAAAAGATCCGGAAAGGCCAGTGGACTGACGATACTTCTATGGCGCTGTGTATCGCCGTGAGCTTGTTAGAGCAAAAGGGATTTGATGCCAAAGACCAAATGGATCGCTATTTGCGTTGGGGAGACACCGGCTACCTGTCGAGTAAACCCTATGCCTTTGGTATCGGGATGACTGTTGCTTCAGCGTTAGCGAAGTATCGCAGGTCAGGCGATCCCTATGCCGGCTCAATAGCTCCCAATACAGCTGGCAACGGCTCAATAATGCGCCTAGCGCCTATACCCATGATGTATTTTAGAGACCTTGAACAAACGATTGAATACGCTAGACGCAGTTCTATGACAACCCATGCCACAGAGGCCTGCACCTTTGCCTGTGAATACTTTGCCGTGCTGTTGCGTCACGCGTTACTTAATCAACAGTCAAAGACCGATCTGTTTGCGTTAATGGAAACGGTGCAGTTACCTGCCGTTTTACAGTGTATTTCCGAGCAGTTATTTCGGTCTAAAAGTCGCGATGAGATAAAAGGGTCTGGGTACGTCGTGGAATCCCTGGAAGCGGCATTATGGTGTTTTTGGCATACCGACAATTTTAGGGACGCCATTCTAGCCGCTGCTAACCTAGGAGATGATGCGGATACAACTGCCGCTATCTGCGGCCAATTGGCGGGCGCCTTTTATGGCCAATCGGGCATCCCTGCCGATTGGGTAAACGCGATTTATCATTCACAGTTTATTCAAGAGACTGCTTGTGCACTAAAAGACCAGTTGGCCGACAGCTAAAGCCCATTTTCTAGAGATCAACTGGGTAGGCTGGCCCGTTGATCTTCGGTGATGTCGCGACTACAAATCCCAAACCCGCTCTTTTTCCAATACCCAGACATAGTTTTCTGCCGTCAACGCTGATTCACCCTGCCAACGATAGCCTACCAAGAGTTGGTCAAAGTCGACAAAATAATCCAAACAGGCTAGTTGAGGCCTTAATGGTTGTGGCGGCATGTCGTTCCATGGCAGCCAATAATGCCCAATGAATAGTGGCTTGGGTCCTGAATACCCAATCAAAACGTCAAGGAATGGGGGTAGATGGCGCTTTTCGGGCTTTATAATACCCTCTGGAGATGCCATGTCGTGTATGGTTTCTGCGGAGTCTAGCCACCATTTGGCCCTAAAATGCCGACGCGTCTCACCGTTGAAATCTTCAAACATGTCAGTGTCGGGTAATGGGCACTCGATCCCTTTTAGCAATGTTTCAACGGCTACAAATGCCGCACTGCCCTCTTTGTTTGCAGCAATTAATCCCTCAGTGGTGAGTGTATTGTCATCATTGAGATAGGGTCGTATTGCCGCTATGGCACGGTCATCCCAGCATGCATGCACCGCACGTAGGTCTGGTAAATCGAGCCACAGGGGTAGCCCTCTAAAAAACGCAAGAATAGGCAGCATGTCAGCATGTGTCTTAACAGCCGCCAAAAATTCACAGTGCATCATAAAATTGCTGTCTGACATGGGGCGAAGACGTTCTTTAGGCCGTTCGGGATCTCGGGTCAACATGGATAACGCATTAAATTCGTGGTTGCCCATAAGTGCCACAGCTGCTCCAGATGCCACCATGCTCATCACAATCTCTAAGGTCTCCACTTGTTCAGGACCACGGTCAATATAGTCACCAAGAAAAATGACGGTACGTTCGGGATGGGCATAACCACTGTCACCCAGTTGATACCCCATTTTCTCCAACAAACCCACGAGCACGAAGGCATTGCCATGGACGTCGCCAATGAGGTCGTATTGCTTATTTACCAATCGAGTTACTCCTCTGCTTTTGGTAGTCAAGGTTCCATTGAATGCCGGCACTGCTTGCAATCTTTACCTGCGGCAGTTGGGCAATATCATGATTCACAGGCGCATCTATCACTTCGATTAACTCATGCTGGGTATTCAAAACCATCACCAAGTCATTCAAAACATGGCAATGATATGCCACTGGTTTTCCCCAGCAGCGCAGAATGGGCGCACCGTCATTGTCCCGCTGATAGCCACGCAGATGGTTTTCTATCACACTCTTAAAAACATTAATTTGGTCATCACGCGCCAGTTTAGTAACCCACAAGGCCACCTCAATTTGCCGATGTGTTTCCATTAATGCCAATACTGCATAGGGTGTGTTGCTGTTATAAATACCCATCTCAGTTTCGATAAAGACCCAAGGGCTATATCCAAAATCCAACAAATAGCGGTTCGAGTCTACAGGGTCTAGCTGCGCTTCAAATGGATCACCATAGGCATCAAAATCAAATTTTATCGCGACCAGAAAGCTTGCTAGAAATTCATGGGGTTTATGGACACCATCGAATATGCCATCTAACAATCCAAGGTAGGGGTCTCTTAGGGTACGATTGATGCGCCACTGCAGGATGTCGAGATCGGTATATCCCATGCGCTGCGCAATAACATCGATGGATGTTTCAACCATCACGCGCTTGATGTTGTCTGAAATATGCATAAATACGCCACCCCAATGTCAAGTTGCAGCCATACTAAACGCCCCTAACGACATGATGTGTCATATCTCACCAGAAAATTTGACTCCGCCGCCACCTATCATACCTTTGACTAATAAGTGATAAGCACCATTGACTGCTAAACTATGGGATAGATTTACAAACTCCAATAATAAGTTAAGGATGCTATTTCATGGCGTTAGTACCCTGTAAAGAATGTGGCAAAGAAGTATCCGACAAGGCGGCAACCTGTCCAGGTTGTGGGGTGTCACTGAGAAAACGTGTCGCATCAGTAGATTCCAACAGCAAAACGCCGCTAGAATCAAAGAAGACCAATCCCTTTGCATTTTCATTAATGGCCAGTGGCCTGATTATCATGCTGGTGTTTCGATCGTCTGGTACGACGTTTTTAGGTTTGTTGTTGATTTTGAGTGGTGTGGTGTGGGATATCTACAATCGCTTTTTCAAACGATTAAAATAACCCCTGCATAGTAACCTCGCACAATGGACGGCCTGTATTGGGTTATAGGCCGATTTGATCTACTGTGGCAATGAGTGCGACTAGGGGTGCTTCTTTTAATTTTTGGGCGAAAGCGTGGGTGTCCAATCCATCTACATAACCACGAAATTGCGCCACGTCATGCGGCAGTTCGGCAATTTCATCCATCGACATGTGTCCCACCATGCAAATCTTCTTCAAACACGCGATTTCTGGTGCAGTAAGCTCAATGGCATATTGCTCAAGGATACCCAGATACCGTTCAGCGGTACGATTCAACCTGCCACTGATCTCTAGGGTGTTTTTTTCGTTTTGGGTCAGCGCCGCCAATGGCGGTCCGAAATACATTTTGGTTTTTACATTCATATTGGCACTGTCCGTTGTTTAAGGTGCAGCTTGCAACCTAATTCCCAAAATCGATTGCCCAAAATCGATTGCCCAAAACCGACTTGTTACTGATCTCAACGCCTGATTACTCATCTTCTTTTGGCAAATATTTTTCTTTCCAGGTGCCATCGGCATTTTTTAGTTCATAGTCAAAATTGTCGACGCCCTTTGACAGCTTTGGCGCCCATTCAGGTTCAATCTGTGCAAAGCCCGAATGGCGAGTTCCTTGCTGGACATCATGCGGGTTGTGACATTCGGTGCAAACAAACCAACGTTTTTTGCCATCGGACGCCCACTCACCTATGCGCTTACCATGAATACCGTCACGCCAATCGCGATAGACAGACCCATGACACTTGCCACACAATTTCTGGGGTTCATTAAAACCGATTGGGTTGCCAAAATTATCTTCCAAAAATCGCCGTTGTTTGGCGCTGTGGCAATCTAAACACCAAATGGCCTGATTTCCATGCTGCAAATTAAGTGCATCGGGAACGATATCCAGGTGCATGGTCAGTGCCCGTGGATTCTTACTCTTAGGTACTGGCGGGTAAAAGCCATTGTGACAAGCTACTCCGCACACTGTGAATAATGTCAACTTCTCAGTCCTTGAGCGCATCACGCCTTCCCCACTCACTTGCCCTTCAAACATCGGCAAAGATCCTAGGGGTTCGGTGTTAAAAAACGGATCGCCCCACCACAAGACCCCACCGGTTTTGGGCGAACACTTTATGGATGGCATCCCATTTTCAAGCAAAATGGGGACGGATTCGCTTGCCCCTTTGCGACTTTCAAAACAGGGTTCTGGTGCAGCTGTATCCTCTGCTATCGCACTGCTAGACCAAATCAGCCCCATACAGCATGCTAACAGGGTAAGAATCCTGCGCTTTGTTCCTGCCATTTTAGTAAGCCTCATGCCGTGATGCATGGCGGACCTCCCCAGACAATATGCCAGCTGCACCTTTTAGCAACAACGTCAAAAGGAAGAAGCCAAAGGCCCAAATGCCCACGCTATTCATGATTTCAATCGTGCTGGGGACATATTGCGAGAATTCGCCGATTGGCGAAGGTATTTCACCTGGAATGACCAATCCCATGCCCTTCTCTATCCAAATACCCACAAATGCCATGGTGCAAATATAGGGAATAACCTCTTGGTTCAGGCGAATACTGGGAAATAGCAACATAAGGAATGCACCTGCGGTGAGACCCATTGAAGCCCAAAACCAGGGTACTAGGTCGGTAAGTCCGTACATGCCAAACATCAGATAGCGGAGTCCATAGGATTCTCCTGAGCCTTGATAGAGCTCAATGACCACTTCAGACAGGGTAAGGAACAAAGCGATACCCAAGCACCAGGTGACCAGTTGCATGAGAAAATTAATGGCTGAATCCTGAACGACCAGCGCGGTGTGGCGCTTTAGCTGCAACAACACAATCACAATAAAGGCGGGGCCTGCTGCAAAGGCAGTGATAATGAAGCGTATGGGCATCATGCCCGTGTGCCACATGGCTCGGGTGTCAAAGGTGGCCATAAGAAAGGCAGTGACCGTATGGATACTGATTGCCCACACAATAGAGAGGTAGATGATCGGCATAAAGAACCGTTTGTTGATGGGCCGGTTGTAATATTTTTGATAGAGAAAATAGAATCCGGTAATCGCATTGAGAAACAAATAGGTAGTTAACACCACCACATCAGACGTCAGCACTGAGCTTGGCCAGTTCATCACACCTATGTAGGGCAGCATGTGCCAAATACGATCTGGGCGTCCCACGTGCAGAAACACAAACAGGGTGCAAATAGTCACTGCGAATATGGCAATCATTTCACCGATAACCGCCACATCGTGTAGGCCTTCGTGCTTATAGACATAGGCTGGAAAAACCACGGTCACAGCGCCTGCAGCTACACCCACCTAAAAGATAAAGTTCGCGAGATATAGCCCCCAACTCACTTGATCGGTTAATCCTGTGACGGTCATACCCAGGGTGAGCTGCTGGTAATAACCGTATATCCAGCCGCCGATGAGCACCGATAAAAAGGCCAACCACAAATAAAATGTGGGACCACCCCGTACGATAAAGCCTATATAATCCTGCAAAAATCTCAGCAGTTTCATGTCGCTTTCCCTAGTCGATAAAATAGAAAAACTTTGGATAGGTGTTCATTTCAGCCTTAAGACGAAACACCTGTTTTCGGTCCAATATCTGTCTAATTTCACTTTGTGGGTCGAGCAAGTTGCCAAATTTACGGGCACCTACAGGACACACTTCAACGCAGGCAGGATAACGGCCTTCACGCGTTCTCTGGATACAAAAAGTGCACTTTTCAACCACGCCTTTCATTCTCGGGCGATTGCCCAGATAGTGCGTATTGGGGTTCATGGCTTTCTTGGGTAACTTAGGCTCGCCCCAGTTGAACGGTCTCGCCCAATAGGGACAGGCTGAAATACACATGCGACAACCAATGCACCAGTTATAATCGATAACCACAACGCCGTCTGGCTCACGGTAGGTAGCGCGCACCGGGCATACCTTCACGCAGGGTGGTTTTTCACATTGCATACAGGCGACAGGCATATAGAGCGAGTCGTCTTCAGGCACAACATCAGGTTGGTAGTGGTGCTCACCTTCCAAAACAACACCAGCGGCCGAATAGGCATTACCACCCACTTGGATACCATAGTCTTCAGGGTAGCCTTGGTGCATTTTTTCAGGCTCGAATTCACCCTTCTCCATTTTAATGACGCGAATCCACTCCGTTTCTTGGTCTTTACCTCGGGATTGGTTGTTTTCTTCTACGCAGGCCTTCACACAGCGTCGACAACCAATGCACTTTTGAATATTGAGGGCGTAACCGAAAAGTACCCCCTCTTGCGCTGGGCTATCTGAAACAACGACATCTTTGCCGTATTGCTTTGAATAACGCCGTTCTAAACGCTCAATGGCCTCTGCTTTTTCGACATCGGTCATGAGTCGATAATGGGTTTGGAAGTGCTCTGCCCACTCGATTTTGGCTTTTTCATCATCGGAATTCACCAGAAGCGAGGCTGCACCTAACAGGGAGGACGCCGCAATACCGCCAGCACCAATGACAAAATGTCTACGGGATACGGTGGCGCTTAATTGGGGGGTTTGTGTTGCGTCAGAGACACGCTGAGGTCGTGCCCTAGGTTGGGATGCGTCTGGATCTTTCTCAATTGGCATTGGAAATTCCCTACAGTGGGGTAGATGATACAACCAATATAGACCCCTATCGGGAATATCCGATGATTAATATCACCAAAACAAATTCATAATATGATTCAAATCAAGCAGGACTTAGAGGGTGTACGCGGCGTGACCGGTTAACCAACAACCTAGAAACCGGTCTCTAAAAAATAAGGACATTGAAAACGTTATGATGTGGGCATTACCGGTGAGCTATGTGCAGATATTGGGTGGGAAATGGGTGATTGCCGAGCAAATGCGCCGTTATAGAACGCGAACCGGCTCAGCCTAACCCAAAAATCATTGCCTTTATTGGTAGTTATCTTCAGCGTTTTTTTGAGTAACGAGTTTTGAAAAGTCTTCGTATGTCAGTGGCCGCGATAAGTAGAAGCCCTGAACGCACTCAACCCCTAAATCTTGAATGTATTCTAGTTGTTGGAGGTCTTCTACCCCTTCTGCCACGATTGTCAGCTCATAGAGTCGCGCCAATTCTACGATGATGTCGACCGTTAGACGCCGGTTGCTGACATCGACGTTAATTTCTTGCGTAAAGCTGCGATCAATTTTGATAATGTCCACCGGATAGCTAGCAAGCTGGCTGAAACCGGTATAACCCGTACCAAAATCGTCCAATGCGAGACGAACACCCAAGGCTTTTAGGCTATGCAAATTGTCCAGAAGTCTGCTGTCTTTGGTTTCCAAATAGGTTTCAGTGATTTCTAGTTCAACGTCAGCCGGTTCGATAGGATAGGCGTCAAAGAGCGCTGTCAAATCGGCAACAAAATTGTCGTTATGCAGCTCACGAGCAGAAATATTAATTGCAAAAAACCCATCAAACCCGCAGAGATCAGTCAATTTTTTCTGGGCGATAAATGCCTGCTCGATGACCCAAAGATCAATCTTTCTGATGAGGCCGGATTCTTCTGCAATCGAGATAAACTGGTCCGGTCCATATCCCTGCAATAGCGGCTCAGTAGTTCTAATAAGCACTTCCACGCCGGCAATGGATAGGTCATCACATCGATAAATAGGCATGAAAAACAAATGAAATCGGTTGTTATCGACCGCGCTCTTTAATCCAGCCGCAATGATATGCCGCACCTGCATCTTGTCTTCAAGATCTTGTGCATAGAAGCAGTAATTGTTTTTTCCGTTCTGCTTGGCCGAATACATGGCGGCGTCGGCATTACGAACCAACATTTCTACCTCAGTACCATCATCAGGTGCAATGGTAATGCCGATGCATGCCTGGACATCGTGCACATTGTCGTTAACGGCAAACCCAGTTTCAAACAAAGCCATAATCCTGCTTGCAGCCGCGTCTGCCGCCTCTGCATTGGGCAAATCGGTCAGCAAGATGGCAAATTCATCACCCGCCAAACGCGCAACACCACGTTCAGAAGACATCGTATGCAATTCATCAAAAGGCCTTAGTGTCTCACGCAGCTTTTTACCAAACTCAATCAATAACGCATCCCCTTCGCTGTGCCCAAAGGTATCGTTTACAAGTTTAAAGTTATCCAAATCGATATAAAGTAAGGCCGCCTTTGTATTTTTATGAATGGCGTCTTTGACTGACCTAGTCAATGCATTACTAAACGAATTTCGATTGAGCAGACCGGTTAGCGTATCAAAATTGGCTAGATGACTGACGTGCGATAGCAATTCTAAATAACTGTTATTGAGGTCAGCAACCTCATCCTCACTGGTTAGTACCTTTAAGTCACTGCCAAGGCCAGCCTCATGGCTACCCTTAATTTGCTTTACTAACCGTTCGATAGGTAACAATATTTGTACGTGAATCATCGCCCTTAGGGCGACATAGAGTGTCACTATGAGCAAGAATGTGACTAGCACAGTCGCCAACTTAAGGGGTAACAGTAGGTCCGATAGATGGTCTGGCGACATTTCTAGAACCACAGCACCATATACCCCAGAAATTCTAATACTGATGCCTGAGGACACGACCGCATCCACTGTAGAAACCCTTTCTTTGTCCGACGTGGACGCGACGACAGCCGTCTCGAATGTCACATTGACGCCATCACCATATTCACTTTTAATGCTGCTAGCTTCTGCTTCGAATAGCGTGGCGTTATTTTCCAATTGAATAACAAACAAACTTTGAGCGTCGGCGTATTTAAGATCGGTCAATACGTGTGCGGCTGAATACGGCATCACAACGGATAATTTGGTGTCGCCCTGTTCGTCCATAACTACCCGATATATTGGGTTCGTATTTGACAGCATCAGCCGCATATTTTTGGCTTCTAACAGCTGATCTATGTACCTCTGGGTGACATTTGAGATCGCAGGATCAGAAAAAGGGTCATTGACGTCCAAATGGAATAGACTTTCTCCAGCCAAACTGAAAATAGTAATTGCTCTCAAAAAAGGACTGGTATCAACGGCCACATTGAAATTATTGAAAAGCTGCCCTTGATGAGAATAGGTTGAGTAATAACTTTCCGGGTCATTTAAGTAGGCAATCGCTTCCCGCGAACTGACAAACAATCTGATTAACCCGATGGACTCATGCGCTTGTTGCACAATTTCGGAATCCAATCGCTTTGCTTTGTTTGTCAATTTTGCGGTGACATTGTCAACAACGATTGTCTTAATTGCCTGATAGGTAAATAGCGCAGATAGTGTCAATAGGAGACAAATAATAGGCAATAAGATGTAGTTAACACGTTTGGATAATCTCATTGCTGATTCGCTACTCCGACCAGCATACGTTTACGAAAATTCAACGCAGCGCTACTTAACGCCCGATAGGATTCACTTTTTGCCATGACTTCTGCTGGTGGAAACAATGATTCATCACCCAAGTAGTCCTCAGAGGCCAAAGCCAATGCACCGTCGTTCGTTGTGCTGATCCACACTTCCTCGGCATTTTCTATAGCGATTTCAGGTTCATTTAAGAAATCGAGAAACTGAATGGTTGCCTCCGAAATAGGATGGGAAATTGGTAAAGCCAAACAATCCACCCATTCCGTGGTGCCTTCATCTGGTATGACATATTGCCAATCTTCTTGTTCTGAATACTCCATTAATGACCACATATCGGTGGAGTACACCATGGCAAGGCTGATATCGGTGCTCGGGCCGTTGGCTATTGCATAGGACACTGCATATTCATAGGTGGCAACCTTGGACTTTTGGGCAACCAATTTTGCATACGCGTCTTTCAATTCTGCTTCATTTTCAGAGAAAGGCTTATTACCTGATGCCAACAAAGCAACGGCCACTGAGTCAACGGAATCCAACAACATGGCCACTTTGCCCACATGTTCTGCTGATGGATCAAATATTTGATTCCATGAATTGATCGGTGTCTTATTGATGCTGTCACGATAGGCAATACCTAAGGTGCCGTGCGCATAGGGAATACCATATTTGCCACAGGCATTTTGCCATTTCTTGCCAATATACTTGCGATTTTCTAGGGGGATTTGGGTCGTGTCATGAAAATTGCTGCCGTTTTGTAAAGACAACAAAGAAAACGTATCCATTAGAATCACATCATAGTTTGTAGCTCGACCACTACTGATCACAGCATCACGAACGTCTTCTTCATCGTAGTAAATTTCGCTCACTTGGTGGCCAGTACGTTCTGCAAATTGTTCGAATACGGTCTCGGCCGTATAGCTTTCCCAATTATAAAATCGCACTGTGTCTGCCAGTGCTGGTTGGCACAGTGCGGCGGACAGGGTACCTATGACAGCAACTGACATGATCCGTTTGGATGTTTTCATAGTACAACCTCTCATCGATAGAAATCAGTATAGACCCTAGGCCACAATTAGTTAGATCGTTGATATTATAGCCCTTTTGTTGATTGTGAATGTGGGTTGTCTGTAGCAATATCATAAATACCACGTCTAATTTTTATCAGAAGTTAGGTCGCTAAAGGAAATAATCGTCGCTTTAACTGTAGTGGTCAACTAAAACCGGACAGTGAGTTAAGGTTTTTTTCTTTGATATTGGGTGTCTGACCACCATTGGCCGTGTGTGGCCGCTGCTGGTTGTAGTAAGTCATCAAATACCATCCAATGTCCATTGCTGCCTCAGATTGTGATTTATAACCTATCCGCGGTACCCATTCTGTTTTTAAACTTCTAAATAGCCTTTCCATTGGTGCGTTATCCCAGCAGTTGCCCCGACGGCTCATGCTCTGTTCCATACGATAGCGCCATAATCTTTGGCGAAATAGTATGCTGCAATATTGAGACCCTTGATCGGAATGAAACAGAACCTCCTGGGGTTTACCGCGCCTGTGATACGCATCTTCTAAAGCCCTGACCACTAAACTGGTATCGACCTTATCAGATAGGCTCCATCCAACGACCCTACGCGCATAAAGGTCCAATACCACAGCCAAATATACTCATCGAGAGCCTGCCCATATGTAGGTAATATCGCCACACCATACGCAGTCCGGCGCACTGACATCAAACTGCCGATTGAGTACGTTCGGTAAATCTAATCGCTCTGCCTTAGCTAGTTTATATCGGTGTTTACCTGGTTGTTTACACACCAATCCAAGTTCATTCATCAACCGTCCGATAAGAAAGCGCCCAGCGTGGACGCCGTCCTCAGCAAGCATGTGCTTAATCGTGCGCGTTCCAGCAGACCTGCGGCTTAGCTGAAAAGCCAAGGCGACCTTGGCCTTTACAGCGTCTCGCGCAGGGTTTGCACAGGCTTTTTTACGGCGATACTCATAATAACTAGATCGCTTAATATCGAACAGCCGACAGACCGTATTTGTTGGCTCATGCTCACTTAAATGGTCTATCAGTCGGTACGATTGAATTCGTCCGACATTAAGAGAGCTGTAGCCTTTTTTAAAATGCGTTTTTCTTGTTCCAACCGCCGTACCTGAGCTTCCAACTCTTGAATGCGTCGCTTGTCATCAGTCATTGCCTTGGCAGTTGGAGTGAAACCACCACGTTCTGACTTAACTTGGTCTACCCAGCGGCCCAGGGCCGACCTTCCAACATCGAGTGAGCGACATGCTTCCTGTATTGAATATCCTTGATCTAAAACCAAACTCGCCGCTTCATTTTTGAAATTTGTAGTAAAAACACGTCTTTGTCTTTTCATTGAACACCTCATGCTTAGTGATGATAATATCACTTATGTTGGTGTCCGGAATTAGTAGACCACTACAAACTGACATAAAACACATAGAGGGTAAATCCAATGGCAAAAATGGCAGTTCCTGAGGGCGCATTATTGTGGTCACCTACAGAGGATTTGATCGACACTGCCAACGTAACTGCCTATAGACATTGGCTTGCCGAAGAACAGATTGTGTCCTGCGAAGACTATGAGGCCCTCTGGCAGTGGTCTGTCACCGATAACACCGGTTTTTGGTCGTCATTGTGGCGGTATTTTGATATCCAATCGAACACAGCCTACCACCGGGTCACAACCAGCCAATTAATGGCGCCAGGAACCCAATGGTTTCCAGGATCAATGGTCAATTTTGCCGAACATATTCTGCGGCATGAAAGGCCTGACGCAACTGCGCTCTTTTCTTTGTCAGAAACCCGGGTACTCGAGGCATTGAGTTGGAGCGACTTCGCTTCTCAAGTACGCACTTTGGCCACTGCCATGCGAAACAGAGGTGTACAGCAAGGTGATACCATTGGCTGCTTGATGCCCAACATTCCCGAAACGGTTGTCGCCATGTTGGCGTCGATCAGTATCGGAGCTGTTTGGTCAAATGCCGCGCCAGAGTTTGGGGAAAAGACCATTTTGGACCGGTTCATCCAAATCAAACCCACATGGCTATTTGTCGCCGATGGCTATCAATATGGTGGAAAAGCCTACGATCGTAGCGACGTGATTGCGCATATCGCAGCAGCACTATCTGATTCTCTGGAACAGGTGGTGTATTTCTCCTACCTCTATCCAAACAAGGCACCTACCCTGCCCGCCATTCGTTGGCAGGACCTGCTCGACGAACCGGACCCTGGCAGAGCAGCATTTCACTTTACCCGTGTGCCACATGACCACCCGTTGTGGATCCTATTTTCGTCTGGCACCACGGGTATGCCTAAGGCAATTGTGCACAGCCATGTCGGGGCGTTGTTGGAAATGATGAAGTTTGTCACCTTCCACATGGACCTGAAGCCAGAACACATTAGCTTTTTCTATACAACCACTGGATGGGTCATGTTTAACATTCAGGTTGCTTTTATGCTGACCGGTGCCGCTGGCGTTCTATACGATGGCAGCCCCGTATACCCCACACCTGATGTTTTGTGGAAGATGGCTGCTGACACCCAAGCGCATTATTTTGGCGCCAGCCCTTCCTATGTTCAATTGATGCAACAACAGGATATTCAACCGAACCAACGGTTTGATTTAACCGCACTTAAAAGTGTTTTATGCAGCGGTTCACCTGCCACCCCAGACACCTTTGCTTGGTTTTATCGCCACGTAAAGAAGGATCTATGGCTAACATCGCAAAGTGGCGGCACGGAAATTGTCAGTGCCTTTGTCGGGGGTTCTCCAACACTGCCGGTCTATGCGGGCGAAATTCAGACACGAATACTAGGGATGGATGTAGCGGCATGGGACGAACAAGGCATGCCTGTAATTGACCAAGTAGGAGAATTGGTATGCAAAACCCCCTTCCCCTCAATGCCCCTACATTTTCTGCATGACCCGAACAACCAACGTTACCAGGATGCCTATTTCAATTATTTTCCCAATGTGTGGCGACATGGCGACTTCATTAAGATCAACGGACGCGGCGGTGTCTATATCTATGGGCGATCGGATGCCACATTGAACCGATACGGTGTTCGCATCGGCACCGCAGAAATATATGGTGTACTTGAGGCATTGCCCGAAGTGCAGGACAGTTTGGTGGTCTGCATCGAAGGTCCCCGAGGTGATTTTTTCATGCCGATTTTTGTGCAGTTATCACCGGGCGTTACACTGACAGAGGATGTGAAAAAAACCCTAGCACAGCACCTACGAACCCAATGTTCGCCGCGACATGTACCCGACGATTTTTTCAGCATTGCCGCGGTGCCCTATACGCTCACCGGTAAAAAACTGGAGATTCCCGTGCGGAAAATTTTGATGGGCCAGACAATCGACACTGCGGTAAGCATAGACACCACCAAAAATCCTGAAGCGTTAGCCTATTTTGTCGATTTTGCTACTCATCATTTGGTCCGTGAAGTGCTAAGCTAACTTTGGTGCTATGGCAACAATGGCATGAAGGATCAGCGATCATTTATTTTTTTACAAAAACAGGATGTTAAACCATGTATGACCTTTTTATTATCGGCGGTGGTATTAATGGCTGCGGCATTGCAGCGGACGCAGCTGAACGGGGATTAAAGACTGGTTTAGCCGAAATGAATGACCTGGCCAGCGCCACGTCAGGTGGCAGCAGTAAACTCATTCATGGCGGCTTACGCTATTTAGAACATTATGAGTTTTCATTGGTGAGAAAAGCACTCTCTGAACGTGAAATCTTACTCAATAAAGCACCTCATTTGATAAAGCCCATGCGATTCCGCATTCCATTGTCGCCCTTGTTAAGACCCGCTTGGATGATTCGCATTGGGCTGTATCTGTATGATCACTTAGCGAAACGCAGTGTCTTGCCCGGTTCCACCTCGGTGGCATTTGATGCAGAGTCACCACTGAAGCCACAATATAAACAGGGTTTTGAATATTCAGACGCTCACACCGATGATGGACGATTGGTTTTGGCGAATGCTTTACAGGCAAAAGCCTGTGGTGCAGACATCCATACCTATACCCGTTGTATCGACGTGAAACGCCACACAGGTTATTGGACGCTAACGCTGGAGTCACAGGACAGCCAAGAACGGATCATTGTAAAGACCAAAACCCTGGTGAATGCAACTGGCCCCTGGTGTTCAGATTTGTTTGGATCAGTGTTACCGATGAAGGCCCCCAAACTGATTCGAAAGGTTAAGGGCAGTCACATCGTGGTGCCCGCACTCACCAATAAGCCGTATGCTTATTTGATGCAAAACGACGACAAACGCGTGGTATTCGTCATTCCCTACTTGGGGGAATTTTCTTTAATCGGCACCACTGACGTCGACTATCCAGGTGAGCCGAGTAAAGTCGCGATAGACGACTCAGAAATCGACTATTTATTGGACGTAACCAACCGGTATTTCAAACAGTCGATTCGTAAGGACGATATTTTGCAAACCTATTCTGCGGTGCGGCCCTTGATGGATGAGGAAATTGAAAATCCGCAAGCAGTCACCCGTGACTACCACTTAGAGGTCACTAAGGACCGAGACTTGGCGCCACTGGTCAGCGTATTTGGTGGCAAGTTGACCACTTATCGATTGCTGGCGTTGGGCGTTATGAAGGCTTTAAAACCCTACTTTCCTGACCTTAAAGAGAGTCAGACAGCCACTAGCGTATTACCCGGTGGCATGCCCTACTCTTGGCAGCAAGCGCAACTAGACTTCGAATGGATGCCCCTAGATGCTTTGAAAACACTCCACGCTCGGCATGGCTCACGTGTACCTAATGTATTGGAAGGGGCACAGACCGTTGCTGACTTGGGTACCGATTTTGGCCACGGTCTGTATGAGCAAGAAATTGATTTCATGATGGATGAGGAATGGGCCATGACCGCTGAGGATATATTACATCGGCGAACGCATGCAGCCTATCATTTGGATGCGAAGCAGCAACAGGCAGTTGCTGACTATGTCAAACTCAGGCTGTCCATTAGCGCGGCATAGCGATCAAGGATGCGGCACAGTCGCGTCCTGCCACTACGCCACTGGCAAAACATGCTGTCAGCAAATAACCGCCGGTGGGTGCCTCCCAGTCAAGCATTTCACCCACACAATACACATGGGGTTGCGACTGTAACGACAATCCGGGTGTTAAACCTTCAAATCGAACACCGCCATCGGTACTAATGGCCTCGTCAATGGGACGCGGTGTTTGCAATACCTGTGGTAGGTTTTTAATCAATGCGGGTAATTGTTGTAATTCGGCCATCTGCTCTTTACTGGCCAAGCCTTTTAACAACGCCAACTTACCGTCTGCCAGCCCCAGTTTTTTGCGTAGTACATTTGACACTGAGTCTTTGGGACGGCGCTTGGCTAACGCCGCCTTTATTTGGGCAATTGTTTTGTCAGGCAGTAAATCCCAATACACGCGACACAGACCATACTTTTGGATGTTATCGCGTATTAGCGCAGATCCAGCATAGACCAACCCACCTTCAATACCTTTACTCGAGATCAGTGCATCGCCTTGTTTTCGCCACACCTGACCCGTAACTGACTTAACCGTTAGCACGACCGATTTAAGCGGTGTGCCAGCATGTTGTTGTATAAAGCTATCGGTCCATGGCACATCAAATCCGCAATTACTGGGTCTAAATGGGGCACAATGTATACCGCGCGCTTGAAAATGTGCCAGCCACGCCCCGTCAGAACCCAGGCGGGCCCAACTACCGCCGCCCAATGCAAAGATGACGCGCTGCGCTTGAATATGCTGGGTGCCATCGGCGCTTTCAATCACCAGGTTGCCCTCCGCATCCCAACCACACCACCGGTGCTTGGTATGCAAAGTCACGCCTTGATTCTGTAATCTTTTGATCCATGCGCGTAGTAGCGGCGCTGCTTTATTACCAACGGGAAAGACCCTGCCAGAGCTGCCGACAAAGGTCTCTACGCCTAATTCTGCCACCCAAGCGCGCAATTCATTGGCACCAAACACTTCGAGCCACCGTTGGATTTCGGAGGATTTGTCGCCGTAACGGGTCACAAAGTCTTCCCAAGGCTCGTCGTGGGTCAAATTCAGTCCGCCAATACCGGCCCTTAGAAACTTTCTGCCAACCGATGGCATAGCATCGTATACCGCCACGCGAATACCCGCGTTAGCCAACTGTTCTGCTGCCATTAATCCAGCCGGACCTGCGCCAATGACCACTACGCGAGACTGGGCTGCTGGATTCTGGTCTTCTGGATTCCGGGCTACTACTTTCTGGACTACTACAGGCCCTACCGCAGTCTTAGCAGATTGAGTAGCTTTGGGGGTTTTCGGCATGACAACAGGGGTCTCATTTAACGTAGGCAGGCCTTTTGGCTGCCTGAATAGCTGCGATTATAGCGTATTTTGTTTCCAGAACACGACGGCACTAGAACCGCAATGACAGGCAACTCAAGCCACCATCAATTTTCTGGAATTCTGACATGTCCACAGTGATCAGGTCGAATCCAGCAGCGCTTAATGCGCGCTCTGCTTTTGGAAAGCCGGCTGGCAGGAGCACTTTGTTATTGATCCAAACGCAGTTGGCGGCATAGGCTTCATCATCGTCAATTTCAATCTTGTTGAAGCCGGCAAAGAGTGCACAGGTCTTAAATTCTCCACCCACCACCAATTGGTTGTCTTCCAAATAACTCAACCCGGTTTTGAGGTGCAATACCTCTGACAGTGGCACAACGGAACCAGACATATTGTAACGTTTCAGAATGGCAATCACTTGGTCGGCACCTGCTTGGTTGGTGCGGGCAGAGAGGCCTATATAAAAATGTAATCCCACCATCATAATGTCGCCCGCTTCTACCGTACCTGGCGCTTTGATGTATTCAATATCAGCATAGAAATGGGACAGTACGGGTCCGATAAGTGTCGATTCGGCTAAACGTGTTGGAGCCCCTGGACGGGTGACTATGGCACAACGCGGGGTCAACAATGCCACGTCTTCAACAAACGTAGCATCAGGAAAGCGGTCGTCTGGTGCCAAGGTCGTGACTTCTAATCCACAAGATTTTAATGCGGCGACATAGGCGGCATGTTGTTGCAATGCCAATGTATAGTTCGGTAAGCCTAACGAGGCCGTGGTAATGCCGTCGATAAGTGATGGACTGGGTGTTCTCACTATGGCGCGCTTAAACATGGTCTTTCCTCTATGACAGTACCCTGAGATAAATTTGTTCTGTGTTGGTATCTATTCTAGCAAGTGTGCAGCATTCAATAATGAATTGCGCCACAAAGCGGTATTAATTTTTCATTGAATATCCTGTGATAAGGGCAATTTGACGGGCGCTAGCACGCTGCTTGGCGAAAAAAAACGCACCCAATCTTGCAAATTATTAAAATCGACTATAATGAAAAATATAATAAGCATGCTCTTAGAGCAGATATGACGTAAATAATTACTTTTGGGTCAACGGTATGACACTACTCAATAGGGATTCTGAACCAGGCGTTTTTATGCCACAACGGTCTGACAACCATGGCATTCAAGTTCATGTCAGGCACGTTGTTATTGCGCTTGAACATATGATTAGCCTGACCGGCTTCACTGATGTTCATCATGGTAAACGGGTAGCCTACATTGCGACGAAAATAGGCGCTGCTCTAGGCTACCGCGGGGAAGCCTTGGAGATTTTGTTTAACGCGGGTATGGTGCATGACTGTGGGGTGTCTACCCAAAGGCTACATGGCGCACTCACCCGCACCTTTATTCCACTCAATGTGAATACCACAGAGCATTGCAATGTGGGCCATGACCTGTTGGCCGACTTCTCACCCCTTGCCTATTGTGCACAAGCCATCAAATACCATCACACACCCTGGCGCTCTCTTAAGGCAGCTAATATTTCATCAGCCCACGCTGAAATGGCCAACATCATTTTCTTTGCTGACCGTTTGGATACTCTCGCTCAGCAGCGTGACGTGATTGACACCCACGCCATTGTCGAGATAACAGAAAAGCTCAACACCGCGACCAACGTGCTATTTTCACCTAAAATCAATGAAGCCTATATTTCCCTCGCGCCGTCCAAATCTTTTTGGAACGGTATGGAGTCTGCCTCGGTCGTCACATTCGTCAACGCACATGAGTTTTCTTTGCAAGACCAAATCATCGTAGGTGAAGACATCAGAAAGATGGCGCGTATTTTTGGTCGTATTGCCGATCAGAAGAGCCGTTTCACCCAACATCACTCCCATTCAGTAGGACTTATTGCACGGTTTTTAGCTCAACGGTGCAACCTTCCACTACCCATATGTGAAAAAATAGAAATGGCAGGACTGTTACACAACGTCGGAAAAATGCATGTGCCAGACCATATATTGGATAAAGCAGGCCCGCTCTCGTTGCAGGAACGTGCGATATTGCATGAACATCCCAACCACACCTATGACATTCTTAACCATATTAAGGGTATTGAGGATGTGACTTTGTGGGCGTCATCAACACACAAAACCACTGTCGAAACAGGCTCGGGCGTACAGTACCAACCCTACAATATGGAAGCCAATATTGTAAAAATGGCCAATGCATTCCGAGCCCTTATTGAAGATCGCCCTTATCGATGGGGACAGAGTTTGTCTGACACCTTGGCAACTTTGATCGAGATGACAAGACAAGCCAAGTTTGACCCCATGATTTTAGAAGTAATATGTGCCTATCCGGAGGACTGTTTACATCTCGCAACAACCTAACCATTGAAATTGATTGTGGTCGCCTCTACTAAAAAACACCCGCTGCTCACGCAGTCGGGTGTTTTCATGTGGGCTGTGGTGGACCAAACCCGCTTGGGTTAAACCGCGCTTGAAATCACATCAATACCGGCCATCCACGGCTTCAATACTGCTGGCACACGAATGCTACCATCTGCCTGTTGGTAGTTTTCCATAATCGCGACCATCGTTCGGCCAACCGCCAATCCAGAACCATTTAGGGTGTGCACCAATTGTGGCTTACCGGTTTCAGGGTTGCGGAAACGGGCTTGCATGCGGCGGGCTTGGAAATCACCCATATTTGAACAGGATGAGATTTCTCGGTAGGTATTCTGCGCTGGCAACCAGACTTCAAGGTCATAGGTTTTGCGTGAACCAAAGGTCATATCACCGCCACACAACATCACCTTTCGGTACGGCAGCTCAAGCAATTTCAGAATCTTCTCAGCATGGCCACACATGCGCTCCAAGGCTTCTGCAGACTGATCAGGGTGCACGATATGTACCATTTCAACCTTTTCAAATTGGTGTTGACGGATCATACCGCGGGTATCGCGGCCATAGCTGCCTGCTTCACTTCTAAAACAGGGGGTGTGCGCTACATACTGCAATGGCAATTGCTCGGCCGGTACAATGGTGTCTCTCACCAAATTGGTGAGCGGCACTTCTGCAGTCGGGATTAAGTAATATTCTTGCTCACCGCGCAATTTGAACAGGTCTTCTTCAAATTTGGGCAAGGTGCCGGTACCAAACAGCGAATCAGCATTCACCATAAAGGGCACATTCGCCTCTGTATAGCCGTGATCACGGATATGGGTATCCAACATAAACTGGGCAATGGCACGGTGCAGACGGGCAATACCGCCGGTCATGACGGCAAATCGACTGCCAGTAATTTTTACAGCAGTTTCAAAATCTAACTCACCAATATCATGACCTAGATCGACATGGTCTTTCACGTCAAAGTCATAGGTGCCGGGTGTACCCCAGGTAAGTACTTCAATGTTGTCTTCTTCAGATGCACCCTCTGGCACATCGTCTTCGGGAATATTGGGGATACCAGCCAACAAATCGTCTAACGCGGTCTGAACCGTGGTCAGCTCGCCTGCATAGGCTGCTTCCTGTTCACTAATATGGTCGAGCGTCGCAGCCACTTGCTTCTTGGCTTCGTCTACGGGCGTGCCCTGACCTACCAACACCCCAATTTGCTTGGAGGCCTTCTTTCGATCTGCTGCCAGTCCTTCAACCGCAATCTGCACTGACTTGCGCTTTTGGTCTAGATCCTGAAACACAGTAACGTCAAGGGTATAGCCTTTTTTCAGTAACTTGGCTGCGACTTCGGCTGTTTCAGCGCGCAACAGTTTGATATCAAGCATGTGGTTTCCTGTTCAATATTAGATAATAAGTTTGGCAATACCGTAACCGGCGGCAACGGCCATAACACAGCCCACCAGGCTGGCAATAGCGTATCCGATGGCCATACTAAGATGGCCTTGCAGGTACAGTGTCCAAGATTCTAAAGCAAAGGTTGAAAAGGTCGTAAAAGCACCTAGAAAACCCACCATAATATGGCTACGCCAGTGTGAAAACATAGCGGGGTATTTTAAAAAGAAAAATACAAAAGCCAAGCCAATCAAGAAACTTCCACTCAGATTGGCCAAAAAAGTACCTATCGGGAAGCCATTACGACTCCAAGGCGCGGTTAGATGCACCACACTGTATCGTGCGACCGCGCCCAATGCACCGCCCATACCAATAACGAGTAGCAGACTCCAATGAAACGGGCCCATTATTTATCATACCTTTTGGTTGCGCTGTCTTTGTCCCATTGTCTCAGTTGGTCGAGTTTGCTGCCAATTTTTATTTCAAGCCCGCGATCAACCGGTTCATAAAATCGTTGGTCTTTGAGCGCTTCTGGCAAATACTGCTCGCCAGCGGCATAGCCATTCGGCTCATCATGTGCGTAGCGATATCCCTCACCCATGCCAACCTGTGACATCAATGTGGTCGGTGCGTTTCGCAAATGCATGGGTACTTCATGGTCCTGCCCCTCACGTACCAGCGCCATACAGGCATTGTAAGCCTTATAGACCGCATTGCTCTTGGGAGCACTGGCCAAATACACCACGGCCTGAGCAAGAGACAATTCTCCTTCAGGGCTTCCTAGGCGCTCTTGCGCATGCCACGCATTGATGCACATTTCTAACGCCCGTGGGTCGGCATTTCCAATGTCTTCTGACGCCATTCGTACCAACCGTCGTGCGACATAGAGCGGATCACAGCCGCCGTCTAACATGCGACACAGCCAATACAGCGCGCCATCGGGGGACGAGCCCCGCACCGACTTGTGCATGGCTGATATTTGTTCGTAAAAAACATCACCGCCCTTGTCAAAACGTCGCACACGCGTCGCCAAGAGTTCACCGATGTGGCCCTGATTGATTGACACACCGGGTTCGGCAATGTCACCGAGCAATTCAACAAACCCTAGCAACTTGCGGGCATCGCCATCACAGGACGCCAATAACAGGTCATAAGCATCGGGATCAATGGTTAGCTGCGCAGCCCGCAGCGTGTCGTCTTGCTGAACGGCACGTTGGAATACCGCGTCTAGATCTGTCGCGGTTAACGACGCTAACCGATAGACACGGGCACGTGACAATAAAGCGTTATTCAATTCAAAAGACGGGTTTTCCGTCGTGGCACCCACAAAGATAATGGTACCGTCTTCGACATAGGGTAAAAAGGCATCCTGCTGGCCCTTGTTAAACCGGTGTACCTCGTCGACGAACAATACCGACTTGATACCCCGCATTTGGGCTTGCTGTGCCTTTGCCACGCTCTCTCTGATTTCTTTGACGCCAGACAGCACCGCTGACAAGGTTTCAAAGCGACAGCCACTCAAATGCGCTAACAAACGCGCCAAGGTGGTTTTCCCTACCCCTGGTGGCCCCCACAATATCATGGAGTGCAGTTGGTCTTGTTCTATCGCTTTGCGCAGGGGTTTACCGGGGCCGATGATCGCATCTTGACCCTTTATGTCATCCAAACTGATAGGACGCATACGCTCAGCCAACGGCTTCAGCGGCGTATCCTGCGCAAACAACTCACTCACGGACGCTGATCCATCACATCGACACCCTCGGGCGCCACAAATTGAAAACGTGTTTCATCAAACGCTGGGGCATACTGATGTTCACTGAGCGTGATCACCGTGACTTGACCCAGACTGTCTGCGAGCCATAAACGTTCAAGCCGGTTCCCGTCGAAGCTAAAGTCGAGCGACTTGAGGGTCGACTCATTGGCCAAGGGGATGAGTTGAAACCGGGTTTTGGTACCGTCAAGCACGGTTTGCTCGATACGGTATTGCGATGCAATTTTTTGTGCGTCACCACTTAAAATAACCGCTGGTGAATCATGTAAACTGTCGCCGGCATTTTGCACTGTGACCTGTTCTAGGTCGATGTCATAGACCCACAGTGTCGTGCCATCAGAGATGACCGCCTGTTCCTGTGGCGGATACGACAACCAGTAAAACTGATTGGGGCGTTGCATTTGTAGGCTGCCCGACACTTCGGACAATACCGCCCCACTTTGGCCCCGTGTCACCTGCTCAAAAGCAGCTTCAAATCGGTCATGGCTGGTGAGCAATGTGGTGAAATCAGACAGGGTATCAGCCTGAATCGTGACAGCACTCAAGCTGACTAACGCAACGAGTAAACCGGTTTTACACTGTCTTAACATGAGGTTTCCTATTCTTTATGGGGTGCCTAAGGCCTAGGTGGTGGCGGTGCCAACACTTCTCGCGCGCCATTGTGTCCTGCAGCACTGACGACGCCTGCATTCTCCATGGTTTCGACCAAACGGGCCGCACGGTTATAGCCGATTCTAAATTTTCGCTGTACCGATGATATCGAGGCTTTGCGTGTCTCAGTAACAAATGCCACCGCTTCATCGAACAAGACATCGCCTTCATCACTGTCTTCACTGAATCCGCCCATGCCCGAACTGCCGTCGTCGGAGGTGCCGTCGGTAATTTCACTGATATAATTCGGTTGGCCGCGCAATTTCCACTCTGACACCACGGCATGCACCTCATCGTCTGAGACAAAGGCGCCATGGACACGTTCTGGCAAGCTGGTGCCCGGAGGCATATACAGCATGTCTCCGTTACCCAACAGACTTTCAGCGCCACCTTGGTCCAAAATCGTCCGTGAGTCGATCTTAGAGGATACTTGGAACGCAATACGGGTTGGAATGTTGGCTTTAATCAGGCCGGTGATGACGTCCACCGATGGTCGCTGGGTAGCCAGAATTAAATGAATACCCGCTGCGCGGGCTTTTTGCGCCAAACGCGCGATCAACTCTTCGACCTTTTTACCGACCACCATCATCATGTCGGCAAATTCATCGATAACGACGACGATGACCGGCAGTGTACCCAGATCGGGGATATTCTCGGTGTCGAGGTGGTCTTCGGCTTTCCATAAAGGATCTTTAATCGGAGCCCCTGCTTTCTCAGCATCCAAAACTTTTTTGTTGTAACCCGCTAGGTTACGCACACCCACTGACGCCATCAGTTTATAGCGCCGTTCCATCTCACCCACACACCAACGCAACCCATTGGCGGCATCCTTCATGTCGGTGATCACTGGGGTCAACAGATGGGGAATGCCTTCGTATATAGACAATTCCAACATTTTTGGATCGACCAAAATCAGCCTTACCTGCTCTGGCGTTGCCTTATACAGCATGCTGATCAGCATTGAGTTTACACCGACCGACTTACCAGAACCCGTGGTACCCGCAACTAACAAGTGGGGCATTTTTGCCAAATCGACCACCACAGGAGAGCCGCCAATGTCGTGTCCAAGACCAAGCGCCACAGGTGAAGGCGCATCCTGATAGGCCTTTGAAGACAGAATTTCGCTCAGCATGACCATACCGCGATTTTCATTCGGTACTTCGATGCCCACCACGGTTTTACCGGGGATGATCTCAACCACACGCACACTGACCATGGCCATAGAACGGGCCAAGTCTTTGGCAATGTTGCTGATCTTAGATACCTTAATGCCGGGCGCGGGTTGGATTTCAAATCGGGTAATGACCGGGCCTGGAGCCACTGCCACCACTTCTGCATCGACACCAAAGTCTTTCAATTTAATCTCTAACATCCGCGACATGGCTTCGAGTGTGGCCTTGTCGTAGCCCATCTTACGTTTCGAATCGGCACGGTCTAGCAGATCGATTGACGGCAGTTGTCCTAGCGAACGGTTATCAAATAATGACTGCTGCTGCACCTTAGGTGACGGACTATCAGCGGGTTTCATTTTTGGGGCACGAATCGTAGGCGGCTTGCGCTCTGACTGCTTCTCTATCGAAATTTCCAAATTGGCCTTTCGGGTTTCCAAAAAGGCCTTGGTTTGTTTTTGCTCACTGCGCCCAACACGGTACAGATGAATTTTGGCTTTTACCCATGCAAAAAAGCGCAGGGTTAGGTCACCGGTGTTGTCCATCACCCGCAACCAAGACACATGAAAAGCGACGGTGAGGCTAAAAATAAATAAGGCGAACAGTACCAGCGTCGTACCCAATAAATTCAGCTGGAAAAACAGCAGTTCTGACACCCACAATCCGATGAAACCGCCTGCGCTCATGGTGCCTTCAAATTGGAAATGCAAGGCCGCCAATCCCGCGCCCGACAGCATGACCAACAGACCACCGATCCAACGCAACGCAAACAGGCCCCAGTGCCATTCGTATTGTTTGCGGCGTTCCCGAAATAAGATACTGGCACGCACCACCGCCCACACCGGCACAACATAAGCCAGAACACCGATGGCACTGATCAACACATTGGCGATCCAAGCACCAGATGGCCCCATAATATTGCGGACATCAGAATTATGCCCTGCATAGGTAAACCCAGGGTCATGTGCGCTATAGCCAAATAGGGCCAATCCCAAATAACCAGCGACCAGTATCAGCCCAATCAATGTGCCTTCGTGTGCACATCGGTGCTTAATACTCGCCCAAAAACGGTTGCTTGGATTTTCTGTCGTTTTTGTCAAAACGGTTCCTTCCTCACCAAAAATACGGGTCGATATATCGCGAACAATATACCACTGTCATGCCACCCAATAAATCAGGCCAATAAATGATGTTAGCCAGCAAACAGACCGGATGTGTCTCCGTCAAACGCTTAGCATTGTCGCACATTGTCGGTCGATGTTTAGTGTACCTGAATCTGGAAATAAGCACAGCCAACCCTTTGAAAATCAAGGGAAGACTGACACAATAACCCACCTTCTATGCAACGAGCGCCGGAATGACACAGCCGCCCGATAACACCGACTTTCCAGAGTTCCCAGACACCGCTCTGGCGATGACTGATCCTAATGGTCTTTTGGCCTCTGGCGGCACGTTGTCGGTGAATTGGTTATTGGCTGCTTACCACCGAGGCATTTTCCCTTGGTTTAACGAAGAAGACCCGATTTTGTGGTGGTCACCTGACCCACGGATGGTTTTGAGCCGCACAGGCGTGCGTTTGAATCGCACCTTTAAGCGGCAATTACGCAACAGTCCCCTCACCCATATTACCTTTGATCAGTGCTTTGAGCGGGTGATTGCGCGTTGCGCCGATAGTAGAGACGATGAAGGCACATGGATAACCGAAGATCTGATGGCTGCCTATTGCGATGCCCACCACGCAGGTCTGGCGCATTCGGTTGAGGTGTGGGAAGGCGATACCTTAATCGGTGGTATGTATGGAATTGCCATGGGCGATGTGTTTTTTGGTGAATCGATGTTTTCAGACAAGCAAAGTGCCTCACGCTATGCATTGCTGGCTCTGTTTGCTGGACACCCACACGTCACCCTGATCGATTGCCAAGTACCCAGTGACCACCTATTGGCGTTTGGTGCCCACCTGATACCCCGATTGGCCTTTGAATCGCTGCTGCGAGACCATACCCCGGCGGTATTGGCCGAGGTGCTGGCAGACGCTAAAAGCTGGAACTGGCAGCAATCGATCAGCAAAGACCAACTGATTCAGCAGGTACTAGCCACATGAGCCAAGAACTGGTGTTCTATCAAACAGGGGTGCACCCTTGTAGTTATTTGGCGAATCGCGAGTCGCAAACCATCTTTCTTGACCCCAAACAGGCGGTAGACCCTAGTCTGTTAGAGTTACTGAATCTGCAAGGGTTTCGACGCTCTGGAAAACAGATTTACCGACCGCATTGTCCCGACTGCAACCGCTGCGAAAGCTCCCGCGTCTCGATTCCAGATTTTCGATGGACGCGCTCATTTAAAAGGACGCTAAAAAAGAATGCCGATATTGACTTGGTCCTGCGCCCATTGGTATTTCATCAAGACCATTACGACCTGTTCGAGCGGTATATCAATATGCGGCATGCCGATGGCGATATGTACCCCCCTTCTGAATCCCAATACCGGCAATTTTTGCTCGAAGGCTTCCCCAACACGGCCATCATCGAATTTCGTCAAGGCGACCAACTGGTTGGCTGTACGGTGGTGGACCAATTATCGACCGGCTTGTCTGCCCTCTATACTTGGTTCGATATTGCCTATGAAAAACGGGGTATCGGCACCCTATCGATTTTGCACCTGATTCGGCTGTCTGAAAAACTCGGCTTGCCGTTTGTTTATCTGGGCTACTGGATTGCTGATAGCGACAAAATGGCCTATAAATCACGCTTTAAACCGCTGCAAACTTTTAAAAACGACCGTTGGACACAAAAGATTGACTAATGCTTTGAAGTTCCGCGAAATTTAGGGCATTATCTCGCGCCTATTATTTATGCAATGGAAACCACTTTTAACATGGCTAAAGAAGACGTCATTGAAATGGAAGGCGAAATCATCGATACCCTTCCGAACACGATGTTCCGTGTGAAGCTTGAAAACGATCACATCGTAACAGCTCACATCTCAGGAAAAATGCGCAAGAACTATATCCGCATCCTGACGGGCGACAAGGTTAAGGTTGAGCTTACGCCGTATGACCTTTCTAAGGGCCGTATTACGTACCGCGCTCGCTAATATCTGCTGTTTCCAGCCTTCCCACACGAAATGACTAGACTGTTCTAGCCGTGTGGGTGCTGCACCCTTTCTTCACTACCTCCAATACCCTCTGGCTCTCGACTATTGTCAGTGCTTTTGTCAGTGCTTTGCTGTGCCCATACTGTTTGCAGGCACAAAAAAGCCCGCAAAACCGAAGCTTTGCAGGCGATGTGTTCGCAAATGGGGTATCAGGCGTCTACCAACACCTTGCCGGTGTCTAAGAATAATTCACCATTCTTCACCGATACCCTCACTGTTCCGCCACCCATTAGGGAACCAAACAGCAATTCATCTGCCAACGGTCGCTTGATTTTGTCTTGTATCAAACGGGCCATCGGACGGGCACCCATTTTTTCGTCGTAACCATGCTCACCCAACCAAGCAACTGCATCCGCATCGACTTCGATCTGTACCTTCTTGTCGTCTAGCTGCGCCTGCAGTTCAGTTAAGAACTTATCTACCACGCCTGCGATCACGGTAGGAGACAGCGACTTGAACTGCACGATGGCATCAAGGCGGTTACGGAATTCGGGTGAAAAACTCTTACGGATGATTTCACTGCCATCTTCCGAGTGGTCTTGATGGGTAAAGCCCATGCTGCGGCGACCGATTTCTTCAGCGCCAGCGTTACTGGTCATCACCAAAATGATGTTGCGGAAATCGGCTTTACGGCCATTATTGTCGGTTAATCGACCATGATCCATGACCTGCAATAGCAGGTTGAACACATCCGGATGCGCCTTCTCAATTTCGTCGAGTAACAATACCGCATGGGGATTCTTAGTGACTGCGTCAGTCAACAAACCACCTTGGTCAAAGCCGACATAGCCTGGAGGTGCACCGATCAAACGGGATACGGTGTGACGCTCCATATATTCGGACATATCAAAGCGGATCAACTCGATACCCAAGCACTCTGCTAGCTGCTTCGTCACTTCGGTTTTACCCACACCGGTCGGTCCTGCAAACAGGAATGAACCAATAGGCTTTTCAGGCTCTTTAAGACCCGCACGTGCCAACTTAATGGCCGCTGACAGGGTATCAATGGCTTCGTCTTGACCAAACACGGTCATTTTCAAATTGCGCTCTAGATTGCCCAGCACTTCTTTGTCAGAACGGTTAACCACTTTTGGTGGTATACGAGCAATATTGGCGATAATGCGCTCAATTTCGCCGACGTTAATAACTTTTTTGCGTTTCGATTCGGGCAATAAGCTTTGGGCTGCGCCCGCTTCGTCAATCACGTCAATGGCCTTGTCTGGCAGATGCCGGTCAGTGATATAACGCTCAGACAGCTCTGCAGCCGCCTTGAGTGCTTTGTCGTGATACTTCAGACGGTGATGCTCTTCAAAGCGCTGCTTGAGACCTTTTAGAATCAAATAGGTGTCTTCGACGCTCGGCTCCATCACATCAATTTTCTGGAAACGACGGGTCAACGCGCTGTCCTTTTCAAAGATGCCGCGAAATTCTTGGAAGGTCGTAGAACCGATACAGCGTAGCTCGCCTGAGCTCAACATGGGCTTTAATAGGTTGGATGCATCCATGACACCGCCGGAGGCTGCGCCAGCACCAATAATGGTGTGGATTTCATCAATAAAGAGGATGGAATGGGGCTCTTTTTTCAGCTCTGACAACAGTGCCTTTAGACGCTTTTCAAAATCGCCTCGGTATTTGGTGCCTGCTAACAAGCCACCAAGATCCAGTGAATAGACCACTGCATCCTTGATAATATCGGGGACGGATTCATCCACAATCCGCTTGGCCAAGCCTTCGGCTATGGCGGTTTTGCCCACGCCGGTTTCACCCACCAACAAGGGGTTGTTCTTACGGCGACGGGCCAGAATCTGAATCACCCGTTCCACTTCGTTTTCTCGGCCAATCAAGGGATCAATTCTGCCGAGTCGCGCCTGCTCGTTGAGGTTACTGGTGTATTTTCCCAACGCGCTTTCGTCAACTGACTCTGGGGCTTCTTGTTCAACGCCCTCTTGTGATGCGCCGTCTTCTGTATGGGGCACATCGCCCTGCACCTTCGAAATGCCATGGGCTATGAAATTCACAATATCCAGTCGGCTGATATTCTGCTGTTTTAGGCAAAAAACCGCCTGGCTTTCTTGTTCACTAAAAATAGCGACCAAAACATTAGCGCCGGTCACTTCTTTTTTGCCAGAAGACTGGACATGAAACACGGCCCGCTGCAACACGCGCTGAAAACCTAGCGTCGGTTGGGTTTCTTGTTCAGTATCGGACTCAGGAAATACGGGTGTTGTGGCCTTGATAAAGACTTCCAAGTCCTCTCTAAGACGATCTATGTCTGCAGCACAGGCTTTGAGCACATCGATAGCCTCAACATTATCCAACAAAGCCAACAACAGATGCTCCACGGTCATAAACTCATGGCGACGCGACGACGCATTTCTAAATGCCCGATTCAATGTCAATTCCAATTCTTTACTTAACATAATGTTGTTACCTCAAAGGATCTTACCTGCCCAAGGCTACTATAAAGGGCCAACCCACCCTACCAAATACTAGGGGCTCTACTCGTCATCTAAAACCGGTTCACATTCACATACCAAAGGATGTTCGCATTCTTTTGAATATTGGTTCACTACCATTGTCTTGGTTTCGGCAACGTCACGGGTATAAATACCACAAACGCCTTTACCTTGAGTATGGACTGCCAACATCACTTGTGTTGCCTTTTCTCTGCCCATGGCAAAAAAAACTTCTAAAATATGCACCACAAACTCCATGGGTGTGAAGTCGTCATTCAATAACACGACGCGATAGAGTGGCGGTCGCTTGAGCGCCGGCTTTCCCTCTAATAGTTCGGTATTGCCATCGCCGTATTCTTCAGGGCCTGAAGACATATTCACCCAAAAGTTATCGGTGCTGTTCATTATTTCGCCGCCATTCCTGTCATTGCTGTTGTGCCAATCCATATCGCCATCAAGTCCTTCAGATAATACTGCGGTTTACGTATTTATGGGGCTAACTATACAGTATTCAATAGCCATTGGCGCAACAGAAGAAATCGGCGACAACAAATATCAGGACGCGACGCCTACAGGAAGCCAACTGATTGTGCCTTGATGAGGTAACAATTCTTGACTAATCGCCCTTGAAACGACAACATCTAAAAAAAAGCCAACATGATGTATGGGAGATAGGCGTGCTGGCAGGCAAAGTAAAATGGTTTAACACCAAGTTAGGTTTTGGATTTTTACATTCAGACAGTGATAACCAAGAAGTTTTTGTGCATTTTTCAAATATCAATATGAATGGCTATCGTCGCCTCAAAGCCGGCCAATCTGTGGTGTATGAAATTCAAAATGGCGATCAAGGCCAACGTGCCATTAATGTCACCGTGACCAGCGAGCAATCGATGTCTTAATTCTGCGTGGTGCACAATGCGATATCTTTCCTCGTCCCTCGTGTGACCGTCACCCACTACAATATCCCAGACCTCACCCAGCGGACCCGAATGTCATGAGCCAGCTCATCCTGTTTAACAAACCGTTTCAGGTATTGTGTCAGTTCCGCAAAAATGATGACCGTGCGACCCTGGCTGATTTTATTAGCATTCCCGAGGTATATGCTGCCGGCAGACTGGATTACGATTCGGAAGGCCTGCTGCTGCTTACCGACGATGGCGCCTTATCTCACCAGTTATCACATCCCAAGCATTTTAAAGACAAAACCTACTGGGTGCAGGTTGAAGGCACCATTACCGATGCGGCGATGTTACAACTCTCCCAAGGCATCACCCTTAATGATGGCCCGACCCGCCCTGCCCGTGTGTCTCGTATGGAATCGCCCGATGTGTGGGAGCGTAACCCGCCTATTCGGGAAAGAAAGGCCATTCCTACCAGTTGGATTTCCCTGAGCATTTCAGAAGGCCGCAATCGCCAGGTGCGTCGAATGACCGCACATTGCGGCTTCCCCACGCTCAGATTGATTCGCGCCGCTGTTGGCGACTACCCACTCGATGACTTACAACCGGGTGAATATCGGGTCATAACGGTCGAAACACCTGAAAAGCCAATCACAAGGCATAAAAAAACCGGTTCACAGAACCGGTCTTGGGCAGACAAGGGCAAGATTAAACGATCGGGTCAGTCTCCGCGTCATAATCAACCCCGTCGAAGCCGAAACCAAACAACTTAAAAAATTCCTTTTGGTAACCGCTAAAGTCAGACAATTCGTATAGGTTCTCAGTGGTCACTTGATCCCACAATGCCTCTACTCTGTGCTGCACTTCATCGGTCAATTCGGCCAAATCAACACGAATGCGCCCCACTTCGTCTAGGTTCAAGTCTCCCTGTCCAAAGAGTTCACCGGTCATCAACTTATTGACCTGCTCAATACAGCCTTCGTGCGTACCCAAATCTTTCATCACCCGATACAGCAGTGAAATATACAATGGCATCACAGGAATCGCAGAACTGGATTGGGTCACAATGGCTTTTAATACCGAGACATAGGCATCGCCACCATTACCCGATTGCAACTTAGCCGTAATGGCCTTGGCTGCACGATCCAAATCTTCTTTGGCCTTACCAATAGTGGCTTCACCATAGATCGGCATGGTCAATGACTTACCAATATAGGTATAGGCAGTGGTTTTGGCTTGGTCAGACAATACATCTGCCTGCATCAAGGCATCCATCCACAATTCCCAGTCTGCTCCACCCATCACTTTGATGGTGCCGGCAATTTCTTCTTCGGTTGCAGGCGGCAAGGTAATGTCGTGTACCTGAACGCTGTCGGTGTTCAAGGTCTTGCGTGTCACTTCTTTGCCCACGGGCTTCAAGGTGCTGGAATAAATTTCACCGCTATCAGGGTCCTTTCTGCGCGGAGACGCCAAGCTATACACAACCAAATCCACCTTACCCATGTGCGCTTTGATTTTTTCAATAACAGCGGTCTTGGCTTCATGGGAGAATGCGTCCATGTTCAGCGATTCGGCATATAAGCCCGCTGCAGCTGCCTTGTCTTCAAAAGCGCGGGTGTTGTACCAACCGGCGGTGGCTGTTTTACGTTCCGTCGGCTCTTTTTCGAACATCACGCCTAGGGTGTTGGCACCAAAACTGAATGCAGTGGTAATACGAGACGCCAAGCCATAGCCTGTCGAACAGCCAATGACCAATACGTTCTTAGGGCCTTGCTGATCACCGGCGTGTTGCTTTACATAGTCGATTTGTTCTTGGACACTTTCGGCACAGCCTTGAGGATGCGCTGTGGTGCAGATAAAACCTCGGACTTTTGGCTTGATAATCATCAAATTCATTCCCATATATAGATAACGCGTACAACAGGTCGATGTGGCCGCTGATGTTGTCGCATGAAATCAGGTTACGAATGGGGTCAGCATAAACCCGATTTAGCTTCGTAACGCACAGAATAATTCTGTAGTCTAAGGGGTTAAGACCCCACTAACAAGCGCCAAGTCACAGCAGCTGTGACGGTGCATTTACAGGGGGTGGCATCGCGCGATTTGCATTTATGCCTGCATTGACCTAGCATCCGCGCCGTGCCCAAAACCCAAGAGATTGGTAACCTTTATGTCATTGTCAAAGACCAAAGTCATTGTCGGAATGTCCGGTGGTGTCGATTCATCTGTAAGCGCACAATTGCTTATGGAGCAAGGCTATTCTGTGGAAGGCCTATTCATGAAAAACTGGGATGAAGACGATGGCACCGAATACTGCACGGCCAAAGAAGATTTAGCGGATGCGCAAGCGGTCTGTGATCGCCTCGGCATTCATCTCCATACCGCCAATTTTGCTTCCGAATACTGGGACAATGTCTTTGAACATTTCTTAGAAGAATACAAAGCCGGTCGTACACCCAATCCCGATATTCTGTGTAATAAAGAAATCAAGTTCAAAGCCTTTCTGGACTATGCCACGGTGTTAGGCGCAGACCTTATCGCGACAGGTCATTATACCCAAGTTGAAAAACACGGCGATATCGGTCGTTTATTGCGTGGTTTAGACCGCAATAAAGACCAATCGTACTTCTTGCATGCGGTCACCGGAAAAGCACTTGCGAAAACCCTGTTCCCCGTTGGCGGATTAGAAAAACCAGCGGTGCGCGCCATCGCTGAAAAGCACCAGTTTGTTACCGCGCGGAAAAAGGACAGCACCGGCATCTGCTTTATTGGTGAACGCCGATTTAAAGACTTTTTACAGCAATATTTGCCAGCGCAGCCCGGTGATATTCATACCGAAGCGGGCCAAGTCATCGGCCGCCACGCCGGTTTGATGTATTACACCATCGGACAGCGACAGGGTTTGGGCATAGGCGGGTTAAAAGAATTTGATGAAGCACCGTGGTTTGTGGCCGCAAAAGACCTTGAAAACAATGTGTTGACTGTGGTCCAGGGTATTGATCATCCGTTGCTATTTACCGACCACTTGTCGATTATCGACATGGATTGGATCGACGGACAAGGACCAGAGCTACCTATAACCTTGACCTGCAAACACCGATACCGCCAGGATGACCAATCCTGTACGTTGATCAAAACTGACGCCGGTTATCAGGTTGATTTTGACCAACCACAACGGGCCATTACACCGGGTCAGTCTGCGGTATTCTATCAAGGCAATTACTGCTTGGGCGGTGGCGTAATCGCCAACACGTGGAAATCTTCATCTGCAGTTTAATGTGCAATGATTCTGTTATTGAGGCAGTGTTTACCCCATGAATAAATCTCTTTCTGATCAAACAATTGCACTGGCTGGCGTGGTTCAGGCAGCAACCCTGGTAGACAATTTGGCCAGAAAAGGTCTTATTGATGGTCAAGAACTGACCACAGCCGTTAACAGCATACTGAATGATTCGCCCAACTCGGTCATTGACGTTTTTGGTGGCGTTCCTAATCTGCGCGTTGGACTGTCCGGTCTGCGTTCAGTGTTAGAACAAAACTCCACAGGTGTGTCGCGTGACGTATTACGATATGCCATGAGTTTGCTGCACTTAGAAGCCAAGTTACGCAAAAAGCCCGAGCTAATGGACAAACTCGACAAACTTTTGGCCCGCAGCAAAGACCAGGCAGTTTACTTTGAGAGCAATACCCATGATGCCGTTATCGGATCGATGGGCACTGCCTATTCCGAAAGTATTTCACTGCTTGATTTTCGTATTCAGGTTATGGGAAACCCCACGCTTTTACAGGATGAGCGGATTGCAAGTCGCATCCGAACCCTTTTACTGTTTGGCATCCGCTCTGCCGTTTTATGGCGTCAAAAAGGCGGTCGTCGGTGGCACTTTCTGTTGTATCGTCGACGCATACAGCAAATGGCCAAAGAAATTCAAACCCAAGGACTGCACTAACCCCTTTGCTTGGGTATAATGCACACCCCAATCGCATCCCGCTGTGGAGACAAGACACCCCATGGAATTATCTGCATTAACAGCCATTTCCCCAACCGACGGCCGCTACGGCGACAAAGTTAAGGCCCTTCGCCCTATCTTCAGTGAATACGCCTTGATTCGTTTTCGCGTGATCGTTGAAGTCCGCTGGTTACAGAAGTTGGCAGCACACCCGGGTATTCCTGAATTGTCACCTTTTAGCGCCGCTGCCAATGCTGTGCTTGATGGGGTGGTTAACGACTTTTCCGAACAGGATGCACAGCGCATCAAGGACATCGAACGGACGACCAACCATGATGTGAAAGCGGTGGAATACTTCCTTAAAGAAACGCTAGAGCAGCATGAAGAACTGGCCAAAGCCACGGAATTTGTCCACTTTGCCTGTACTTCTGAAGACATCAACAATTTGTCTCATGCCCTGATGTTATCTGCTGGCCGCGACACCGTTGTCGTCCCGCAAATGAAAGAAATTGCTGGTGCCTTGCGCGTCTTATCCCATCAGTATGCTGACATTCCGCTACTGTCTCGCACCCACGGTCAAACAGCCAGCCCATCAACCATGGGCAAAGAATTGGCGAATGTGGTCTACCGTATGGAACGCCAAATTCGACAAATCGAACAGGTTGAGATTTTAGGCAAAATTAATGGTGCAGTCGGTAACTACAATGCCCACGTGGTCGCCTACCCTGATATCGATTGGACCGAAAACGCCCAATCCTTTATCGAAAGCCTAGGTATCGGTTTTAATCCCTATACCACACAGATTGAGCCCCATGACTACATTGCCGAATTATTTGACGGCATTGCGCGCTTCAACACCATCCTGATTGATTTCAACCGCGATATTTGGGGCTATATTGCATGGGGTTATTTCAAGCAAAGAACCGTGGCGGGTGAAATCGGGTCCTCTACTATGCCCCATAAAGTGAACCCCATCGACTTTGAAAATTCTGAAGGCAATTTGGGTATTGCAAACGCCCTGTTGCAACATTTGGCTAGCAAACTACCTATTTCTCGTTGGCAGCGTGACCTGACCGATTCAACCGTATTGCGCACCCTAGGTGTTGGCATTGCTCACAGCGTTATCGCCTACCAATCTGCATTGAAAGGCATCAGCAAACTGGAGATCAATGAGCAGCGATTGGCATCGGATCTGGACAATGCGTGGGAGGTATTGGCTGAGCCGATTCAAACCGTGATGCGTCGCTACGGCATTGAGTCACCTTATGAAAAGCTGAAAGCGGTTACCCGTGGCAAGGCGATTACCCGTGACATCATGTTGGAATTTGTGAACACGTTGGAACTGCCGGTTGAGGCAAAAGAGGCCCTTTTGGCTCTGACACCCGCCAATTACATTGGCACGGCAAGTGACCAAGCCTCCTCGGTATAAGCGATCTAGGCCCATCTTTGATGGGCCTTTTTTAAATCTTGCAACACCACTACCCGCTGTAACCCACTAGGTGAACCCTATGACAACCAATCCATTTACAGACCCACAGGCATTCTTAAGCACTTACTGGCAAAAAAAGCCGCTGCTAATGTCGCAGATTTGGCCGGATTTTGAGTCACCGGTATCCGTGCAGGAATTGCGTTGGTTGGCAGAGGAAACATTGGTTGAAGCACGCTGTGTCAAAAAAACCGCTGACGGCGAATGGTTGGTGGCCAATGGTCCCTTTGAACCAGAGGCCCTACCCGACAGCCATGAAGCGAACTGGACTCTACTAGTTCAGGCCGCAGATCACTGGGTACCTGAGGTTCAAGCGCTATTGGCACAGTTTCGATGGTTGCCGACGTGGCGCATGGACGACATCATGGTTAGCCTGTCGAATACGGGTGGCGGTGTTGGTCCCCATTATGACCAATACGATGTGTTTCTAATTCAAGCTCAGGGCACCCGCACCTGGGAAGTGGGCACCGTCTGTGATGACAACACCCCCATGAAGGTCGGATCAGGGTTAAAACAGCTACAGCAGATGGAAGTCACGCAGACCCATCAGGTATCGGCAGGTGACATCCTGTATATTCCGCCCGGCGTTTCTCACAATGGGGTTGCGACCAGTAACGACTGTATCACGCTGTCTGTTGGCTTTCGTGCGCCATCGCATGGAGAATTGTTGACCGATTTCTTTGCATGGCAGGCCGAAAAAACCCGTGACAGTGATCGCTTTGGTGATGCAGACAGACCCACTACGGCTGACCCACACCGCATAACCGACTGGGATATTACGCAACTCCAAACCATTTTACGGCACTATGCTGATGATACCACTGAGCTAAAACGGTGGTTTGGCAGTGTCATGACAGAGCCAAAGTACCCAGAATTGATGCCAGAGGATTTGGGCCATAGTTTGCAGGATTGGCAGGAAGCATTGGCCGATGCTGACAGCCTATGCGTTGAACCTGCATCACGCATTGCCGTTGATGAAGTCCACTTATTTGTCGATGCCCGTGTGTATCTGCGCAGCAATGCCCAACCGGCACTCGAACACTTGTTGCTCGAAAAAGCGCCGATTGATGCCAAAATCGCTTTGCAACTATTTGGGCAATCGGAAGGGCAAGATCACCTGTTACTCACGTCCCTCAATCAGGGTACGCTGTATATTTCATAACACTTAACTGGCGCATTGTTCTGCTAGTTATTTGCCCGATCAGTGTCGGTATGCGACACTGATTATCAAATAAAAACAATCAGTTACGACTACTCATAATCAACAGGGAACAACCCATGCGCTTTAGTGCCAGCCTCGCCTTGACAGGTTTAATCATCACCACACTCATTTGGGGCTTTGAGTTCGTATTGATCCACAACGCCATTGAAGTCATCGAAGCCAATACCTTTAATGCCCTGCGCTTTTTTGTGGGCGCTGCAGTGGTGATGGTATTTCAAAAAGTGCGCACCGGCCGTTGGATATCGACCTTTAATAGCGCCTTATTCAAAAGCGCGTCGGTACTAGGTATTTTACTCTATATCGGGTTTTTCTCGCAGACCGAAGGCATGCATTACACCACCGTGACCAATGCTGGCTTCATTACCGGAATGAATGTGGTGCTGGTCCCCGTTCTGGGCACGTTATTTTTTAAGGACCGTATTAATCCTCTTGTATGGGTTGGCGTGGGTGTTGCCACAGCAGGGCTAATGTTGATGACTGGCGTGTTTACGCTGTCTTTGAACAAGGGTGATTTCATGGTATTCATTTGTGCCGTGGCCTTTGCCTTTCATATCAACCTGACTGGCAAGGTATCCGGTGACCATAACATTACCGACTTGGCCATTATCCAAATGCTGGTGGTCGCGGTCGCCAGTGCCGTCACCGCGCTGTTTTTTGAAGACTGGACGCTGGGTTTGAATGTGGATGTGCTCGCGCAACCTGAAATATATGGTGCCATTTTAGTGGCCGGCGCCCTAGGTACGGGATTTGCGTTAATTGTGCAAACCTGGGCCCAACTAGAAATATCACCTTCCCGTGTGGGTCTGGTCTACAGCATTGAACCGGTAGCCGCCGCGGTGTTCGGCTGGCTTATGCTGGGTGAAACCATGGGGCTTATGGGATTATTCGGCGCGTTATTGATTTTGAGCGGCATGATTATTTCAGAAATTCCGCACGACAGTTGGATTCTGCGATGGGTAAAACCACGCGTCCATTAACCCATCCTTTGACTACAGCCGCCGGTTGCCAACAACAGGATATAGCGGGATGTAGCGGGATGTAGAAGGAAGTAGCGCACCATGGTACTAGAAGCCATCTGGCCATCAAGGTGGGAGGCTACAGCACCAATACGGTAGGAGAGGATTACGAATTCACGGTAAAACTACACCGCTATTTGCTTGAAAATGATCAAGATTATCAAGTGAAGTTTTTACCAGAGCCTGTTTGTTGGACCGAGGTACCTGAATCGTTAGGGGCACTGGCCCGCCAGAGAAAGCGATGGCAACGGGGGGCTATTGAAACCATCAGCAAACATTGGAAGATGGCTGTACAGCCACGCTACGGCTGCCCAGGCATCATTGGCATGGGCAGTAGTATCATTATCGACATCGTCAGCCCAGTGTTGGAAATTCTTGGCTATTTTCTGGTGCCTGTATTCTGGGCCTTTGAATTGCTCAGCACCGATTTCTTACTGGCCTTTTTTGCCTTGAGTGTCGGTACAGGCATTGCGTTGAGTTTGGCGTCACTCATTTTGGCAGAACTGGAATTGAGCCAAAACTCAACGCCCAAGGAAATAATGTCGTTGGGTATCGTCGCCATCGTCGAAAATTTTGGCTATCGACAACTCAATGCCATTTGGCGCCTCTTAGGTACCTGGCAACATTTACGCAAGCACAAAGGCTGGGATATCAACAAACGGGTTGGATTTAAGAAACAACCGCCTACAAGTTAGCGCTACAAGTTAATGCCAATTGGTAGATACAGCGCTAAGTAGCTGAATTTTCTAATATTGAACAAAACCCATAGGTTTTCATGTTAAAAAAAACGGAAAATTTGCTCAAATTAACCCTGTTTTCACGCTTGTTTTTCCGCATAATGGCAACCAAATTTTTAGTGGGCCGTCAATCCATTTTTAAAAGATTTCTCAATCCATTTTGAACACCTGATTTTCAGAATCACGCATGACCTATTGATAAGCCCCACTGCTACTGGCCTCTCAGACTTTATCCACCGTTCCTGTGGATAACTCTGTTCGTAACCCTATAACTCTTGCTAAGGATTCCCACAAAACGGGGGTTATAATCAAATTGATCAAAAAATAACCACCTAATAAAACCTTTATAAATCAATGAGTTATATAAATATGAAACCTGTTTCACCAATGATGAATATAATTTCATTGATGGTGGTCATGAATTAAAAATTGTGAATAAAACAAACTAACAGTTGACAAAATTTTTCAAACATCACCGATTATCCTGTGTCGGTTTTCAAGAATTCACTGACTCGCGGAAAGCAACATCCGTAAGGGCTCGCAAATTTGCAAGTGAATTCTATGCCCTTTTAAAAAGAATTTTTAGACGGATTTTGGCCGCAAAAATGCTAAACTGAGCCTCCAAAGCAGAAACTACCCCAAGGAATAGACTCAATGGCTGTCTCAACCATCGCATTGGTCGCTCATGATCACCAAAAAGCCGCCCTCATCGCTTGGGCAAAAAAGCACAAAACGATATTGGCGCAACACCAATTACTAGCGACAGGTACCACAGGGTCTTTAATTGCCAAAGCGATAGACTTGCCAGTGCACCAATTTCTCAGTGGGCCATTAGGAGGTGACTTGCAAATTGGCGCTGCAATTGCAGAAAGTCGCATTGATATGTTGGTGTTCTTTTGGGATCCCTTAGAGTCCATGCCACACGAACCAGACATTAAAGCTTTGTTGCGGGTAGCAGCACTTTACAATATTCCGGTTGCCTGCAATGAGACTACCGCAGATTACCTTGTGGCTTCGCCTCTAATGCACACACCCTATGAGATCCATCTGGCAGCATTGAATGATGCCCAATCACCCACACGATCTATTCCTGGAGCCTCGCTGTGACCCTTGTGCAGTTCTATACCATGGTTGACGAAGACCCAGAATCACGTTGGCGGTTGGCAGGCAAGCTGATCGAGCGGGCTAATCACCTCGGCCACACAACGTTCATTCAGGTAAAAGATGCCCAAGACGCAGACTCCCTCAGCCGAGCCCTGTGGGGTTTTAAGCCCGAAAGCTTCTTGGCCCATGGATTCATTGGCAAAGGAGCGCCTGAGCGCGTTCAAATTGGTTGGGGTACAGATCACGGTGATCACCATGACGTGCTATTACAGCTCAGCGACAGCATTCCTGAATTTTTCAGCCGCTTTAATAAGGTGATTGAAATGACGTGCCAACATCCAGAGTTGTTAAATACCTCGCGGATGCATTATCGTTACTACCAAGATCGCGGTTACAAGATTAAACACATACCCCTAAAAACGAGCATGAGCTAGGTAATCCATGGAAAACGACGGCGATAACACAAACGGTGGTCTACTCAGTGATCTGGAGCGCCTACAGGCTGCGCTAACCAAACGCCAGATGGACCCCCATTTTCCGCCCTTAATACTCGAACGCGTCCACATTACCGAAGAACCGACAGAAGTCACGCCCGTGACCGAGGATTCAGAACCTTCCGCGTTTGCTGATGATTTTGAGGATAATGCCTTCGATGATTTGGATAGCTTCCCTGTGCTAGAGGATGTGGTAGATGATCTGTCGATACCTAAGGAAGAATCATTTCCTGCGCCCAATCCGTTTTTATCTTCAAAGGCGCTAGAAACGCTGCTCGCTAAGCGCAGTGCTGCTGAAGCACAGGCATCACGTTCCATTCAACCACCTGTCGTACATGCAGGCCGAGCAACAACCACAGCCGCTATGACTGATCCTGCATCAGAACAGGACCCAATTATGACGCAGCTGCTGGCTGAATTACCCGCCATGATCGAAGCGGCGGTGGCACATTATGTGCCCATCATCGAACGTGACATTCGCCGAGAAATTGCTAACCGGACACGAGCCCTGACCACAACTCAAGACACTCCAGAAAACGATTAATATCCTTATCTGACTGGGGTGGGTCTTATTGGTCGTCTAGTTGAAACCGTTCTCGTAAGAAATGGGCAATACCATCTTGATCATGATGACCAATAACGGCAGTGGCCATCGCCTTAATCTCTGGATCTGCATTTTCAGGTGCATAGCATTCGTCTGACATCTGAAACATGCTGATGTCATTATCACCATCGCCAAAACAGATGACCCGCTTAAAGCCATATTCAGACTTCAGCATCTCAATCGCACCGCCTTTGGACGCATCAATATGATGAATGTCCATCCAATAATGGTCGGCTTTGTACATATCAGGACCATAGAATGCGCATAGCTGTTTTTCCCTTCTGAGCCTTTCGATAATTGCCTCAGTGGGCTCTTTTGCTCCGATGGTGGTGATATTGGTCACCCCTTCTACGGGCTCACCAGTCCACGCATGCACACTGGCATTGGGGCGTTCTTGCATTTTTTTGAGTAACTTTTCGCCATGGGCATTATGGATCGGACCATGGTAGATATGCTGATGATTTTCTGGGGTGACGGTCATAATGAATGGCGACAAGCCCGTGGTGTCAAACACCTCCAACACCCCTTCAACTTCTTGATGGGTCAAAAAGTTACCATGTGAATACTTCGCACTGACCGGATCCCAGATGAGCACGCCATTTTTATAGACCTGTGGCAAAGGAAAATGGAGCCCTTCAAAACTGGGTACTGCCGCATGCAGGGTTCTGCCCGTGGCAACCGTGAAGGCAATTTTCTTTTTGGCTAACAGTGCCAAGGTTTCTTTGGTGTATGCCGACAACTTTTGCTCGCTGTTAAACAATGTGCCGTCCAAATCAAAAACCACTAAATCCATGTTGCCCTCATGTCATACCCAATTAGTTTGTTGCGAAAGTCAGGGTGTTTATCGTTGCCACACCCCGATAATGAATTGCATGGCCATTATAGGCGAAAGGCAATGAAATGGGTGACAAAAACCTGTGCCTTGGCAACATAACGCCATTCCAATCTCCACCAATCGCCATTTTTTGATCACAAATGAACAAATTTTAGATTTATTATAAGCAATTAATTTCAAATGATTTTTTGCATCGCACTATCCATGTATACTCACGGCAACCCTCTATTTGTAACCATTTCACATGACGGATCATCATGGATAAGACCTATACGCCACAATCAATAGAATCTCGACATTATCAGTCTTGGGAAGAAAACCAGCGGTTCACACCCTCTGGTGTCGGTCCAGGCTATTCCATCATGATTCCACCACCGAATGTCACGGGTAGCCTGCACATGGGACACGCGTTCCAGCAGACTATTATGGATGCACTGATTCGCTACCACCGCATGACCGGTCACAATACTTTATGGCAACCGGGCACCGACCATGCCGGTATCGCCACCCAAATGGTGGTAGAACGGTTATTGGCAACCGAGGGCGTGAGTCGCCATGATTTGGGCAGAGAAGCCTTTATCGATAAGGTGTGGGAATGGAAAAAGCAGTCTGGCGGCACCATCACACAGCAGATGCGTCGACTGGGCGATTCAGTTGATTGGGAACGAGAAGTCTTCACTATGGACCCAGGTCACAGCGAAAGCGTGACTGAAGTGTTTGTGCGTCTTTATAACGACGGTCTGATCTACCGTGGCAAGCGCTTGGTTAACTGGGATCCGAAATTGCATACTGCAATCTCAGATTTAGAAGTAGAAAACCATGATGACAAAGGATTTTTGTGGCACCTGAAATACCCATTGGCAGACGGCGCAAAGACCGCTGATGGCTTGGATTACTTGGTCGTTGCCACTACCCGTCCAGAAACCATGTTGGGCGACGCAGCGGTTGCTGTTCATCCTGAAGACCCCCGCTACCAGTCATTGATCGGTCAATGGGTTGACTTGCCTTTGGTCAATCGCCGTATCCCTATTATTGCGGACGATTATGTCGACCAAGACTTTGGTACTGGCTGTGTGAAAATTACGCCAGCACACGATTTTAACGACTATGAAATGGGCAAGCGCCACCAGTTACAACTTATCAATATCTTGGACCACAATGCCGCGGTTTTGCCGGCTGGACAGGTGTTTCATTATGACGGCACTTTGCTGCCAGATGCAGACGCACCAATTCCTAGTGAATACCAAGGCCGTGATCGCTTTGATGCGCGTAAAGCCATTGTATCGGCATTTGAATCCCTCTCGTTACTAGAACGCATCGATGATCACAAACTGGTCGTGCCTAAGGGTGACCGCTCAGGTGTGGTTATTGAGCCTTGGCTAACCGACCAATGGTATGTGTCAGCAAAAACCTTGGCAGGTCCAGCCATTAAAGCGGTTGAAGATGGCGATATCGAATTTGTACCCAAGCAGTGGGAAAATACCTATTTTTCCTGGATGCGTGATATTCAAGATTGGTGTATTTCACGCCAGCTCTGGTGGGGCCACCAGATTCCAGCTTGGTATGATGAAACGGGTAAAGTCTATGTCGGTCGCACCGAAGCAGAAGTGCGCGCCAACAACAACCTAGGCGATGTCACCCTAAAGCGTGACGACGACGTATTAGATACTTGGTTTAGTTCAGCATTGTGGACCTTTTCTACGTTGGGCTGGCCAGACGATGAAACCTTGGTGAAAATGTTCCATCCGTCGGCTGTCTGTGTGACTGGTTTTGATATTATTTTCTTCTGGGTAGCCAGAATGATCATGATGACCATGCATTTCATCAAAAACGATGATGGCACACCGCAAGTCCCCTTTAAAAAGGTCTATGTTACCGGCTTGATCCGTGATGAACAGGGTCAGAAAATGTCGAAGTCTAAAGGCAACGTCCTTGATCCTATCGACTTGATCGACGGTATTACATTGGATGAATTGGTAGCAAAACGTACCTCGGGCATGATGCAGCCAAAGCTAGCGGCCAAAATTGAAAAGAATACCCGCAACGCGTTCCCAGACGGGTTCACCGAGAGTGGCACCGATGCCCTGCGCTTTACACTGACCTCGCTAGCGACTTTGGGCCGTGATATTAAGTTTGATATCAAACGTCTAGATGGCTATCGGAATTTTTGTAACAAAATTTGGAACGCTGCCCGTTACGTTCTTCAAAATACCGAAGGCCATGACTGCGGTCAGAATGGCGGCGACGTGACGCTGAGTTTGGCGGATCGTTGGATCATTTCTCGTCTACAGAAACTGGAGCAAGAGGTCCACAAGCATTTTGCACAGTACCGATTCGACTTAATGAGCCAAGCCTTGTATGAGTTTATCTGGAATGAATACTGCGATTGGTACATTGAATTGTCTAAGCCCGTTTTCTGGAATGAAAACAGCTCAGAAGCGCAATTGCGTGGCACCCGTCAGACCTTGATACGGGTACTTGAAGTGCTCATGCGGCTTGCCCACCCGATCATGCCGTACATCACAGAAGAAATTTGGCTGTCGATTCGCGATTTGGCTGGCAAATCTGGTGATAGCATCATGACCCAGAAGTTCCCTGAAGCTGACGCATCACGCATTGATGAAGCGGCAGAATCGGACTTGGAATGGGTAAAGGGCGTGATCATCGGCGTGCGTAACATTCGTGGCGAGATGAATATCCCACCAAAGAAATCGCTGACGGTCATGTTACAAAATGGTGAAGCCGAAGACTTGCGTCGTATGAACGACAACGCAGAGTTTTTGAAAAAGCTCGCCAAATTGGACGAAGTGGTTTGGCTAGATAATGCAGAAGCACCCCTGTCCGCTACACAACTGGTCGGTAGCATGAAGGTGTTGGTGCCGATGGCTGGCTTGATCGATGTCGCAGCAGAGCAACAGCGTTTGCAGCGTGAAATTGATAAGGCACAACAGGAATACAGCCGAATCACAGGCAAGCTGTCCAATGAGCAATTTGTGAGCAAGGCACCGGCCGCTGTTGTACAGCAAGAGCAAGCCAAAGCTGATGCCGCTAAATTGACCGTGGAAACCCTGCAGCAACAGGTAGATGAGTTAACACGCTTGGGTTAAGCCTGTAGATAGGCATAAAAAAGAGCGCCTTGTGCGCTCTTTTTTTATGACCTCATTATGTGCGTACTACTCGGCATCTCTATAACGGTTGGGCAGCTTGATATGAAACCTTATTGCCAATGCACGCAGCGTAAATGCCACCAAAAATGCGCCTATCAGCGCGTATGTGTCGGGCATCGGTAGGCTACTTAAAACCAAATAGGACACTGCGCCAGCCAGTGCAGCGGTGACATAGAGCTCTGCACCACTGAGTACCAGGGAACTGCCGCAGAGCACGTCACGTGCGATGCCACCAAAACTAGCGGTTACCACACCCATACACGCTGCGATCACGGGGGACACGCCGAAATCCAACCCGATCTTGGTCCCGACGACGCAAAACAGCGCGAGACCAATCGCATCCATCCACAGCAGGGCCTTGGTTCTGGAGGCTAGGTGGGGCGCGATCAGATAGGTGATTACCGCAGCAATCAAACAGATGCTGATCCACTCGGGTTCCCGAATCCAAAATACCGGTACGTTACCGAGCAACAGATCCCGCAGCGTTCCGCCACCAAGTCCGGTGGCACAACCAATTAGCATAAAGCCGAGGATATCCATTTTTTGACGCGCTGCATCCAGCGCTCCGGATGCGGCAAATACCGCTGAAGCACTGAGCCCCATGATGTTGATCACCAGGGACAAATCGATTTCAAACATAGGGCTCCTGCTTCACTCTGCGCCAATACATGGCCAAACTAGCGTTTTATCTACGCTGTTAGGTGCGATCAAATTGCAGGCGCATGCCCTTATTGTCAGACAATATTTTGCCGTCACCATACATCTGCACACCATTAACAAAGGTGCTGTTGATGCTGCTCTTGAAATGGTAATTAGCAAAGGGTGACCAACCGCATTTAGCCAATACTTGATCATTGGTACGGGTAATGCCCTTTTCGAGGTCAACCAATACCAGATCAGCCCAATACCCTTCTTCAATATAACCACGGTCAGCGATGTTGTAGATATCAGCTACCGCGTGGCTGGTTTTATCGACGATTCGTTCAAGGGTTAAATGGCCTTGGTGATACAGTTCAAACAGACTCAATAACGCGTCCTGTACCAAGGGTAAGCCCGATGGCGCTCCAAAATAAGATCGTTGCTTTTCTTCCCAGGTATGGGGTGCATGGTCAGTAGCAACAATATCGATTCGGTCTTCGCGTAACGCTTGTAACAAAGCAAGACGGTCCGATTCATATTTCACCGCAGGATTACACTTGATCAGTGATCCATGGGTTTCATAATCCTTGTCGCTAAAGAACAGATGGTGAACACAAGCCTCAGCAGTAATCCGCTTTTTCTTTCGATCACCGGCGGTAAACAGGGCCAGCTCATCAGCTGTCGTTAAATGCAATACGTGCAATCGGCTACCAAACTGCTTGGCCAAACCCACTGCATAGGTACTCGACTTGATACAGGCAGCTGCGGAACGAATTTCAGGGTGCAACCGCATCGGTACGTCTTCACCATACTGAGCGCGATAGCGGGCTTCATTGTCAGTAATCATGGGAGTGTCTTCACAATGTGTCGCAATTAACACCGGTGATGAGGCGAATATTTGTTCAAGAATTAACGGGTCATTGACCAGCATGTTGCCAGTAGAAGCACCCATAAACACCTTCACACCACAGGCCAAATTCGGATCTAGGCGCTTAATCACTTCGATGTTGTCGTTGGATGCACCCAAATAGAATGAGAAGTTAGCCAATGATTTCTGTGCGGCACGCTGGTACTTGTCTTCCAGTGCCTCATAGGAGATTGTCAAAGGATTCACATTGGGCATTTCCATATAGCTGGTGATACCACCAGCCACTGCCGCGCGACTTTCAGTGGCTATTTCACCTTTATGGGTGAGACCTGGCTCCCTAAAATGCACCTGGTCGTCGATCATGCCTGGCATCAGATGCAGCCCAGCAGCATCAATGACTTTCTTAGCTGACAGTGAAGACAAATCCTTTCCAATTTTGGAAATTTTACCGTCGGTAATCGCTACATCACTTTCGTATATAGCACCTTGGTTAATAATTTTTGCGTTCAATATAAGGGTGTCAGTCATAGGAAATCCTAACGTTGCTTAAAATAATGGGTGCCACAAAAGCTGCTTTTTGCGGCTTGGATTAACCACAGTGTAGCATTTTGACACTGGTATCCCATAATCCTGAAGTAAAACCCAACAACTATTTTAACTCCATGGGGGATACCTGATAGAATCCCTTTCCCGTTTATTTGGATAAGATTATGGCCAGCCTTTTTGTCAATGAATTGACTGTTATCGATTTTAGTTATTTGCACCCAACACGCGGTATCGTGGGTGAAAGCTGGATTGTTGACGTCATTTTAGAGGGCGACCTTAATGACGAAGGTATGGTGTTCGATTTCGGCTTGGTAAAAAAGCAAATCAAGCAGGCGATTGATACCAGCATTGACCATAAATTTGTCGTTCCGATGCACATGCCCGGCCTGACTTTATTGCAAGATGATGAAGACCTCATATTTGATTTTAGCCACCAAGACGGTTTTCACCTCAGCTATCGATCACCGCGAGAAGCCGCCTTTTTACTAGACAGTGATAGCTTGAATATCGATGTTGTCGTGGGCTTTATGCAAGACCATCTGATGAGTCTTTTGCCCAAAAACGTTAAGGCCGTTCAGCTGAATCTGTACCCACAGGATATTCAGGGTGCCTTTTTCCATTACAGCCATGGATTGAAAAAACACCAGGGTGATTGCCAACGTATTTGCCACGGCCACCGCTCCCCTATTGTGGTAACACAAGACGGTCATCGGGCACCCGCCATTGAATCTGCAATCGCAACCTTGTGGCAAGACATCTATTTGATCACTGAAGAAGACATCATTCGACAATCTGACCATGACATCCAGTTGGGCTATGACGCCGAACAGGGTTACTTTGAACTGACGCTGCCGCGAAAAATGTGCTATGTGATGCAAACAGATACCACGGTGGAATTGATTGCGGAACACCTGCTTACGTGGGTCAAAAAACACTACCCTGCAAGCCATACCCATGTCATGGCATTTGAAGGATTTAAGAAAGGCGCTATTGCTCACGACTAAGCACCGTCAACGTATCTGAGAGATACGGGCCGTCTTCCATCAAATAACTGAATGGCGGCACTTAACCGGTCCAATCGTTGTCTGTTACAATGCCCGATAACACGCACACTCCATTTTTCATTCATGACCAAAAAGTGAATTATCAACATGCCCATACGTTTTCACAACACGCTCACCCGACAAAAAGAATTGTTTACACCGATGAATCCTGATCAGGTGACGATGTATGTGTGTGGCCCTACGGTGTATAACCGCGTACACATTGGCAACGCCCGTCCAGCCGTGGTGTTCGACACCCTATTTCGGCTGTTAAAGCTGCATTATAACGAGGTGATTTACGCCAGAAACATCACGGATATTGATGACAAAATCAACAAGGCTGCTGCCGACCAAGGGGTGCCTATCAGTGTGATTAGTGAAAAATTCACACAGGCCTATCAAGAAGATATGGACGCGCTTCACGTACTTGAGCCAAGCATTCAGCCCAAGGCGACGGAGCATGTTGACGACATCATTCGCATTATCACCGCACTGATTGATAACGGTCACGCCTATGAAAGCGAGGGACACGTTTTGTTTAACGTACCCTCAATGGAAGGTTATGGCACCCTGTCCAACCGCAATATTGATGACATGCTGGCTGGAGCGCGGGTAGAAATTGCTGACTACAAAAAAGACCCAATGGATTTCGTTCTGTGGAAGCCCTCTACCGGTGGTCTACCTGGCTGGGAATCTCCTTGGGGCTTTGGCCGTCCAGGATGGCATATCGAATGTACCGCGATGATCAACAAGCATTTTGGTCCCACCATCGATATTCACGCGGGTGGCAACGATTTGGTTTTCCCCCACCATGAGAATGAACGTGCTCAAGGCATGTGCTCGCATGATGGCCCCACCGACTATGTGCACTATTGGCTACACAACGGCATGATCAACATTAACGGCGAAAAAATGTCCAAGTCGTTAAACAATTTTATTACCGTTAAAGAATTGTTAGACCAGTTTCCCGGCGAACAACTGCGCTATGCGTTGCTAAGCGGCCATTATCGTTCTGTTTTGAATTTCAGTGACGAACTGATTGTACAGAGCAAATCTGGTCTCAACCGATTTTATACAGCACTTAAAGACACTGCAGACGTTGAAGCCACGCCATTAGACGACCCTCGCACAGGTGTTGTTGCTCAGACATTGGCAGACGACCTCAATACCCCTGAGGCATTGGCTGCAATGCACGGACTGGCTGGACAATTATTTAAGGCCACCGACAACGTTGAACGCGCACGCCTAAAAGGTGAATTTCTTGCCGGTGGCGCGTTACTCGGCTTTTTCCATCATCAACCCAATGCGTGGTTCGCCATTGGCGCCGACATGACGTTAAGTGATGCCGACATTGAACAAAAATTGACCGAACGGACCCAGGCCAAGAAAGACAAAAACTTTGCACTGTCGGATAGCATCCGCCAAGAATTGTTGGATCTCGGCGTAGAAATCCAAGACACACGAGCCGGCACTGAATGGCACCGCAGTTCATGAAATGGCTGTTGATTAAACTATTCCGTGGCTACCAAGTGGCCATAAGTCCTCTATTGGGCCCACGGTGCCGGTTTTATCCGACCTGTTCACACTATGCCATTGAGGCGGTTGATCGCTTTGGTGCCTTACGCGGTGGTTGGCTAGCGGTGAAACGCATTGGCCGTTGCCATCCGTTTAATGAAGGCGGCTTGGATCCCGTTCCAGAGCAGTTATCAAAAACCTGTAATCATCACAAGGATAGCCCCCATGATTGACCAACAATTATTGAAAATACTGGTGTGCCCGATCACAAAAGCACCGTTGGTATTTAAGAAGGATGTGTCTGAACTTTGGTGTAAGGCCAGCCGCCTCGCCTACCCCATTAAAGATGACATTCCTGTCATGCTAGAAACTGAGGCACGGGCATTGACCGATGCGGAATACAGCAGCCTTTAAGCGACGCTCCATATCCTGCTTGTTTGGCAGTGTTGAGTTACGTTGCTAGATGGATCAGTGAGGCGCCCAGGACGCCTCATAGTGCATAAGTAGGTATTGATTCCAACATAGCCTACCAAGAGATTGTGGCGCGAACACCAGCGAATCATTCCCGTATTACGGGGTTCTTACCCGCTCAAAGCCCGGTAACGTTGCCTGATCGTAAAGATCATCAAGGTCAAACTGACTGCCCAAGACTAAATCAGCCACCTCCCGCGCAACCCCCTGCCCTCCGGCAGTCTGCAACACAATGTCTGCGGCCTCTCGTACCCTGACATAAGCATCTGACGGTGCCATTGAAAAACCCACTCGCTGCATTGGTGGTAAATCGATCATATCATCGCCAACAAAAACGACTGATTCCAATGAGACACCCGTTTTACCTACCACTGCCTCTAAGGCTTCAACTTTATTGCGACTACCAGGTAAAAAATGGGACACGCCGAGCTCTGCAACACGCTTCGCTAAAGGTACAGAGGACTTTGCGGAAATAATGGCAACCGTTATCCCGTTGTCTTCTAATAACTTTATGCCCACACCATCTCTGACGTGAAAGGCTTTCATCATTTCGCCACTATTACCGTAATATAAACGGCCATCAGTCAACACACCGTCTACATCAAAAACTACCAAACCAACTTTAGATAAATCATGTTCCATGCTAGCGCACCTGCTATTCGGTCTATGTCAATTACATCCCATGCTATGACAGCGCACAGCAACTGAGCAACACCTAATGTCTCCACCCACAAAAAAGGCCGCTTATGCGACCTTTTTTAGCTAACACATCAGATGCTATTTATAAGAAATCTTGGCAGTCGCCGCAATACCATCAAACCACTGGGTATATTCGCTTTCACTCACCAATGACCCTAGGTAGTCATCGAATCCTGTCACATCAGCGGTATCGTCAGATTCGTGAACGGCAGTAACAACAACCAATGACACAACACCATCCTGTGTGGTCACACGGTCGATTGAGAAACCATCCGAAGCAGGCTTAGGCATTGCAAATGCACGACCAGTAAGCACTTCATTCAGATCACTACCACTGCGCGCAACCGATGGATAAGCAGTCCACTCGAATTGTGTGTCTGCATCCAGGTTTCCAGATGCCTTGATATCATCCATCAGGGTGATCGCATAGTTGTTTGCCATGTCTTGCGCACCACGAACAGCCAAGGTTGCTACGATGCTGTCACGGACGTCTTCCAATGGCTTGAAATCCGCTTGCTGGTAGGTGTTCAAATGCATCACCATGAGACTACCGTCAGCCAAGGCTACCACTTCTGAGTTTTCATCATCATCAATGACCACAGGTGCAAAGGCAGCTTCAGAGACGTTGCTGTCAGCAAAAAATCCTGGACCAGAAGAGCGGGTAAAGCGCTCAGACGTTTCGATAGTTAGCTCAAACTGATCAGCAATACTGTCAAGATTGGATTCCGAAAACGCAGCGTTGGTCAGGTCTTCATGCAACAACAACATTTCATCAGACGCTTTACGCCCAACAACAGTATTGCGTAACTCAGCTTCCATTGCTGCAAACGGTGCAACCATTGGGCTACCCAATTTGGTCAGCTTGATTAAATGGAAACCGAAATCGGTTTTAACAGGACCAACCACATCGCCTGCTGCAGACATGCCGTTAACAGCATCATCAAACTCAGCGACAAACATGCCTTCAGAAAAAGCACCCAGATCACCACCGAAATCACTGCTACCCGTGTCTTCTGAAAACTCTTTCGCCAAGGCTTCAAACGACTCGCCTGCTGCGATACGGTCTTTCAAACCATTCAGCAATTTTTTTGCTTCACTGTCAGAATAGTTGTCCGGTGTAATCAAAATGTGGGCAATTGTTTTTTCAACCAAAGCCGCTTGTCGTTGCTTATAGATGTCATAAGCCTCTTCTAATTCGGCCGTTGATGCCGTCATGCTATCGAGCAACTTACTGCGGCTCAATATCACATAATCAACAACCAGTGCTTCTTCGGTGCGATACATAGCACGGTTGGCGTCATAGTAAGCGGTTATGTCGTCTTCTTCGATAACGACCGATTCAGCGAAGTCAGCAGGCATAACAGCCAAAACGCTTACGTCACGTGTCTGGTCTTCTAAATGTGCAATGGCTTTGACTTCAGAATTCAAGATAAATCCGGTATTGATCAGGCCGATTTTCAACTGTGAATTCATCAAATCTTGACGAACAACACCGACGTAATCCTTAGGAGAGTATCCATATTGTCCAATCAAACGGGTATAGGTATCGGTATCAAACTTGCCATCTAGCTGGAATACAGGGGCATTCACAATGATTTCAGTAATGGCTTCGTCAGACAATGCCATACCCATTTCATTGGAGGCTTGCCACTCCAATTGCTGCTGAATTAATGACTGAATGACCGAATCTCGAATCATAGCGTCATTGATAAGATCAGGATCAAAGGCATCACCCAGCTGTGCTTGGATGTTACGCTTTTGAATATCTATCATTTGACTGACTTGATATTCGCTAATGTCGACGCCATTCACGCTAACAGGGGGATTATCACCTACTGATACTGCGACGATAGAATTGGCACCCCATAGGGTGAAAATGACAACAATGGTACCTACGATAACCTTGCCGAGCATACCCTTGGCATTGCTACGAAAGAACTGCAGCATGAATCCTCCAGACGAATTCGTTTAGATGTGAATATTCACAATTGATTTCAGGGCGTCATTATGCACAGAAACGCCTTCAAATACTACGCAGCAGACCGCTCAAATAAGAGATTTAAGCAGAAAACTGACCTGAATTTTTTGGGGTTGAAATAATCGGTTTTTACGCGAGCCCAAGGTGGCAAAAAGTCTACTGCAACCCAATAAAATGAATCTTATAGACACAAAAAAGGCGTGCTGAGCACGCCTTTTTAAAGAAAAAACCGCTTAGTTAACAGCGTCTTTCAAACCCTTACCAGCTTTAAAGCCAGGAACTTTTGCTGCTGCAATCTGAATCGGTGCACCCGTTTGTGGGTTACGACCAGTGCGTGCCGCACGGCTTTTAACTGAAAAAGTACCAAAACCCACTAGTACTACTTGGTCGCCTTTAGCAAGCGCACCAGAAATTGCTTCGATAGTCGCATCTAAAGCGCGACCTGCAGCAGCCTTTGGAATGTCAGCAGATGCTGCTACAGCTTCAATAAGTTCAGTCTTATTCACGGTTTTCCCCTTTTTATCTATTTTCGAAGCACCTGGCTTGTCAATGCATTTCGTCGCTGGCAAATATGATATGCCTTCAACAAACCTTTGCCAATGACCAAAGCGGCTTCGGTATTTTTTTCATTGTATTAAAAATATTTGAAGACTTTATACCAAGCCTACAATTCACCTGTCAAGCGTATATTTTAGTGCGTATGCAACCTATCTGATCCGCCTTCATTGTTTTTCTTTTCTCGGATCAATTCAGATTCAATTTGCTCATCTGTCAATGAAATCGGTTTGTATTCTAACGCATGTTCTAACACCTGATCAATCCATTTGACGGGCTTTATAATCAAATCCTTCTTAATGTTTTCGGGAATCTCTCTGAGATCCCTTTCATTTTCATCTGGAATGATGACCGTTTTGATACCGCCTCTATGTGCGGCCAGTAATTTCTCTTTTAAACCACCAATTGGAAGCACCTGACCACGCAGTGTAATTTCGCCTGTCATGGCCACATCCGCACGAACCGGGATACGGGTTAATGCCGATACCAATGCCGTGACCATGCCAATACCGGCACTTGGACCATCCTTTGGTGTGGCACCTTCTGGGACATGAACATGGAGGTCATACTTGTCGATAAAGTTGGGCCAAATACCCAAGCCTTGCGCCCGACTTTTGACTACAGTCATGGCCGCTTGAATTGACTCCTGCATCACATCACCCAGCTTACCGGTGCGTGTGATACGCCCTTTACCCTTAACCACGCTGCACTCAAGGGTAAGTAGCTCACCACCCACTGACGTCCAAGCGAGACCCGTTACCTGACCGATTTGGTTGTCTTTCTCGGCAACGCCGTAGCTAAACTTCCGCACACCGGCAAATTCTTCGAGTGTATCGGTAGTAATCTCAACACCTTCAGCAGACTGACTCGAAACCTGCAGTTTCACGACCTTGCGACATATCTTGGCAATTTCACGATCGAGGTTACGCACACCAGCTTCACGCGTGTAATAACGGATAATGTCCATCACAACTTCAGATGTCAGGGTCAACTCGCCCGCATTTAGGCCATTGGCTTCCATTTGCTTTGGAATCAAATACTGTTCCGCAATATTGCGCTTTTCATCTTCGGTATAGCCCGGAATGCGAATCACTTCCATTCGGTCTAACAAGGGTCCAGGAATATTCATCGAGTTAGACGTACAGATAAACATCACATCTGACAGGTCGTAATCTACTTCTAAATAATGGTCATTGAATGTGCTGTTTTGCTCTGGATCTAACACTTCAAGTAGCGCAGACGATGGATCACCGCGGTGATCCATGCCCATCTTGTCTATCTCATCCAACAGGAACAACGGGTTCTTGACCTTGGTTTTGGTGAGCTTTTGCAAGATCTTGCCAGGCATTGAGCCGATATAGGTGCGTCTGTGACCACGAATCTCAGACTCGTCCCGAACACCGCCCAGAGACATCCGCACAAATTTGCGGTTAGTGGCACGTGCTATTGACTGCCCTAAGGAAGTCTTACCCACACCCGGAGGACCAACCAAACAAAGAATGGGGCCTTTAAGCTTTTTCACCCGCGACTGCACTGCAAGGTATTCCAAAATACGGGTTTTGACTTCTTCAAGACCATAATGGTCTTCATTCAAAATCTTTTCAGCTTCACTGATGTCATGTTTCACTTTACTGCGTTTTTTCCACGGCAGGTTAGCGAGCCATTCGACATAACTGCGCACCACTGAGGCTTCAGCCGACATCGGCGACATCATGCGGAGTTTAGAAATTTCAGCCTGAGCTTTGTTGCGGGCTTCTTTTGACATGCCAGAGGCCTCAACACGACGCAACAGCTCATCGGTTTCGTTCGCACCGCCCTCTTCCAAATCGCCAAGTTCCTTTTGAATGGCTTTCATTTGCTCATTCAAATAGTACTCACGCTGGCTCTTTTCCATTTGCTTTTTAACACGACCACGGATGCGCTTTTCAACCTGTAACAGATCGATTTCAGTTTCCATAAGGCGCAATAGGTGTTCCAAACGGTCCTTGAGGTCTACTGTTTCTAATACTTCTTGTTTCTCAGCGATTTTTAACGACATGTGTGCAGCAATGGTATCGGCTAGGCGGCCCGGATCCGCGATGCCATTCAGGGAAGTCAACACTTCACTAGGCACCTTCTTGCTAAATTGCACATATTTTTCAAACTGAGAGATAACAGACCGCACCATGACTTCTTCGTCACGGTCCTCTAATACTTGGGTGTCGAGCACATCAACTTCACACTCGATCAAATCATCACTTTCAATCAATTTGGCGACACGGCCACGTTGTTCACCTTCGACCAATACCTTGACGGTACCGTCGGGCAGTTTCAATAACTGCAAAATAGTGGCAATGGTACCAATGTCATAGACATCTTCTTGAATAGGGTCGTCTTGAGACGCATTCTTTTGTGCCACCAAAAAGACTTTCTTGTTGTCTTTCATGGCTTTATTCAGGGCATTAATCGACTTTTCTCGACCCACAAATAAAGGAATGACCATGTGGGGGTAAACCACCACGTCGCGCAAGGGCAATAAGGGCATTCTTGTGGGGTTTTCTAGCTGTACAATCTCCATTCGGAGTACCTCGATACCAATTGATTACTAGGAGTCTTTATGGAGTCAAATATCGACAATACAAGACAACCTTAACAAATTTACCACACAAAAAAGGGCCCTAAGGCCCTTTTTTAATCGCTGCTTCCACCGTTAGCCCGGGCTTTTTCAACGTTTTCATACAATATCAATGGTTTTGATTCCCCGCGAATCACCGATTCATCTACCACTACTTTGGTAATATCGGTTTCTGAAGGGATTTGGTACATGGTATCTAGCAATACCGCTTCAACGATTGACCGCAGCCCACGGGCACCGGTTTTTCGATCCATGGCCTTTTTAGCCACTGCAGATAAGGCTGAATCCCTAAATTCCAATTCCACGTCTTCCATGCTGAACAGCTTCTGAAACTGCTTCACAAGGGAGTTCTTAGGCTCGGTCAAAATCTGAATCAACGCCGCTTCATCAAGTTCTTCAAGGGTCGCCAATACTGGTAGACGACCAATAAATTCGGGAATAAGTCCAAATTTGATCAAGTCTTCAGGCTCAACATCTTTCAGTGCTTGGCCAATCGACTTACGACTTTCCTTGCTATTCACGGTGGCCGAGAAGCCAATACCGCTGGTGTCTGACCGATCACTAATAATCTTGTCTAGACCCGCAAAAGCGCCACCACAGATAAATAGAATGTTGGACGTATCTACTTGCAAAAACTCTTGCTGTGGATGCTTGCGGCCACCCTGAGGCGGAACGCTGGCTACTGTACCTTCAATCAGTTTTAGCAGGGCTTGCTGAACGCCTTCACCCGATACATCACGCGTGATGGATGGGTTATCAGACTTACGTGAAATCTTGTCAATTTCATCAATATAAACAATGCCACGTTGCGCACGATCGACATCGTAATCACACTTTTGCAGCAATTTCTGAATGATGTTCTCTACGTCTTCACCGACATAACCTGCTTCGGTGAGCGTGGTGGCATCAGCCATGGTAAAAGGCACATCCAATAAGCGTGCTAAGGTTTCGGCCAAAAGTGTTTTACCGCTACCCGTAGGACCAATCAACAAAATGTTACTCTTACTTAACTCAACATCTTTGTCTTTATCGTTAGCATAACGTAAGCGCTTATAGTGGTTATACACGGCCACGCCCAATACTTTTTTGGCGCGTTCCTGTCCAATCACGTAATCATTCAGCGTCGCTGTAATCTCTGCAGGCGTCGGTAATCGATCACTAGGTACTGCAACGGTGTCGTCATCTAGCTCTTCGCGAATGATGTCGTTGCATAATTCAACGCATTCATCGCAAATAAATACTGAAGGGCCAGCGATCAGTTTTCTGACTTCATGCTGACTCTTGCCACAAAACGAACAGTACAATAGCTTGCCTGAATCCTTTGTGTCCTTGGTGTTATCACCCATTCAACCGCTCCAACCTATGTGTCTTTCTGATAGACCTATCCCATCAAGCTTAGCGCTCAATACGGGATATTCAATGTACTTTTGGCCTATCTCATCAATCTGAATTGTGTGTCGCTTGCAGCCGTTGGGCTTATCGACGCGAAATAACCTGATCAATCAAACCATAGTTCATCGCCGTTTCCGCATCCATAAAATTATCGCGATCCGTGTCTTTTTCGATTTTCTCAATCGTTTGACCGGTATGGTACGCCATAATCTCGTTCAACTTGTGCTTCATCGACAGAATTTCACGTGCATGAATCTCAATGTCAGTTGCCTGTCCCTGATAGCCGCCAAGTGGCTGATGGATCATCATCCGAGAGTTTGGCAAACAAAAACGCTTACCCTTTGCACCACCGGTTAACAGCAATGCACCCATGCTAGCCGCTTGGCCAATACACATGGTGCTCACATCGGGCTTGATAAACTGCATGGTGTCATAGATAGACATACCTGCGGTGACCGAGCCACCTGGAGAGTTAATATACAGGTGAATGTCTTTATCAGGATTCTCAGATTCCAAGAACAATAACTGCGCAACCAATACGTTGGCCATATATTCTTCAACTGGTCCAACCAAAAATACCACACGCTCTTTTAATAGTCGGGAGTAAATATCCCAACGTGACTCGCCACGTGCCGTTGTTTCAACTACCTGGGGAATAATGGTTGCTTCCATCAAGCGGCCCATGCCGTCGACAGGACCTTGATTACCACGGTTCATACTGCTCTCCTTCAGACCCTATAAACGCAAAGACAGCCAGCACCTGAATGACACTGACTGTCCTATTAAACCAACATGCGTCTTCAATGAAAACCACGTTGACTGCTTTTTTACAGCAGATTACCGATCTTAGCCACGGGCTAATTTAATAGCGTCGTCATACTTAACTGCTTTCTCAGTAACCTTAGACGCTGACAATACTTTCTGGATAACAGCCTCTTCGATGACGACCGCTTGAACCTGAGACATCTGCTCTGGGTTGTTACGGTAGTATTCAATCACTGATGCAGGCTCTTGATAAACAGCAGCCATGTCTTCTAAGTACGCCGTAACAGCAGCGTCATCGGCTTTGAGTTCATGTGTACTGATGATATCAGACATGATCAAGCCAACCTTAACGCGACGTACGGCCTGCTCTTGGAACAACTCAGCAGGTAAAGATGAAGGATCCATCTTGCCACCACCGTATTGCTGGACCGCTTGCTGGCGTAGACGATCGATCTCGTCGTCAACCAATGCCTTAGGAACGTCAAATTCGTTTGATGCGATCAAGCTATCAACAACTGCAGTCTTCAAGACACCAGCCAATGCCTGACGTGATTCACGCGTCATGTTAGCCTTTACGTCAACTTTGAAGCCTTCAACATCGGTTGCACCGCTGTGGAAAGACTTGAAAAACTCTTCGTCTAGCGCTGGGAATTGCGGCGCACCGACTTCAGTAACAGTGACGTCAAACTGCGCTTCCTTACCTGCCAATTCTTCAGCCTGGTAATCTTTAGGGAAGGTCACGGTGATCGTTTGCTCGTCACCCGTCTTCATGCCCTTGATGCCTGTCTCGAAGCCAGGAATCATTTGGCCAGAACCAAGAATGATTTTGGCATCTTCAGCCTTGCCACCTTCAAATTCTTCGCCATCGATCTTACCAACGAAGTTGCAAGTAACCTGATCAGCTTTCTTAGACTTGCGCTTAACAGGGCTGTAAGTAGCACGCTGTTCCTGCAAGGTTTCTAGCATCTTATCAACGTCTGCATCAGTCACTTCAGTAGACTGACGTACAAACTTATACTTATCAAAGGTAGCCAATTTCAATTCTGGGTACACTTCGAAAGTCGCTGTGAACTCAAAAGGCTCGCCAGCTGTGTCTTTAGTTGGCACAACTTCAGGAACGCCAGCCAATTTCAATTTTTCTTTGGTTACCGCTTCTACAAAGCTGCTACGCATAACATCGCTTACGACTTCATGACGGATGCCAGCACCATAACGCTGACGCACTACAGACGCTGGTACTTTACCAGGACGGAAGCCATCGATACGCACGCGACGTGCAGAATCCAACAAACGCTTTTCAACTTCAGCGTCGATCTTTTCAGCTGGTAGGCCGATCGTCATGCGACGTTCTAGTGCAGTTGTCGCTTCAACAGAGATTTGCATGTATTTCCTCACCAATAATTCTGTTATGCATTGCGCATTAGTCGCAGAGCGCTAATTGCGTAGCAGTTGTCAATCAAGTTTCTTTCAAAACTCGTGTGTGATGTGGCCGAGATTGCCGATAGACAAGCACTGTCTATAGACCCCTTCTCAATTTCATCCATCATCTATTTGGGTTTGAGTACAGCCACCCACGAAATTGTCTTTATGCAAGGCAGATCTTGATCTGCGCGATTTTTCAAGGACGCAGAGTTTACAGCAACCGCAAGCTAAAAAAAAGCTGAAACTGTGGGATAAGAATTGTAGGGAGTACAGACGCAAAAAGACCGTCAATAATGACAGTTTTAGCAAGAAATTTTGAGCTTTTGATTTGTCTCGAAAGACAAGAAATGGTGCGGATGGAGAGACTCGAACTCTCACTGCCTTCGCAACTGGTACCTAAAACCAGCGTGTATACCAATTTCACCACATCCGCATTTTACACTTACAACTATTCAAACATTCTTTCCATTTTCATGCCAGGACGGCAATAAAAAATGGGGTGGACGATGGGGCTCGAACCCACGACAACCGGAATCACAATCCGGGACTCTACCAACTGAGCTACGCCCACCATAACCTATGTATTGTAACAATTGGTACGCCCGGCAGGGCTCGAACCTGCAACCTACGGCTTAGAAGGCTGTTGCTCTATCCAATTGAGCTACGGGCGCAAATAACAGTCGCTACCAGCGGCAGACCAATACAAACACTAGGATTTAAAGAACGAATGGTCGGAGCAGAGGGATTCGAACCCCCGACCCTCTGGTCCCAAACCAGATGCGCTACCAGGCTGCGCTATGCTCCGACGCTTTCTTAAGAAGTTCAACTCCCCTCGAAAGTGGAGCGCATAATAAGGTCAGGATTGGCATCCGTCAATGACTTTTTTTGTTTATTTCTTTAAAAAACAACACACTAGCAATTGCTGTGGCATTTTGGTTAAAAATTGGTCTGCTCTGCCTCCATTTTTGCAGCAACCACGTCAAAAATCGAAACAAATCAACAGCTTGCTCAAGCAAAGCAGCGGCAATTCTTGAGCCTATCACCTTGATGGGTCTGCCCAGCCGTTGTAGAAATGGCCAGACAATGCCCAAACCACGATAGCCTGTGTGTCAACCGGTCAATCCATCCACACAGTCGCTGCGCTCCATCAGATAGCACGCCAACCGCCCTAGCCTTTTTGGATAGACAGGCGATTATCTGTAACTGTTCTCAAAATCGCACAAGAACAAGCCTTCTTTTAATAAGAAACCACTGGCACGCCATTGGCGGCATTGGGCCTTTCGTGCGAGAATCACCACCAGTATTTATATTCGATTTGGGACACCTTTAATGACAGCCAAACTTATTGATGGCAAAGCCATTGCTACACAGGTTCGCAGCGCCGTTGCAACCGATGTTCAAGACATGCGGGCACGTGGTTTTCGCGTGCCTGGGCTTGCTGTTATCTTGGTCGGCGTAGATGCCGCTTCTCGACTCTATGTCGCCAGTAAGCGCAAAGCCTGTGAAGAAGTGGGTTTTAAGTCAATTTCCTATGACTTGCCCCAAGAAACCACACAATCTGAATTAATGGACTTAATAGCACAACTTAATGCCGACGCTTCAATTGACGGCATCTTAGTGCAGCTACCATTGCCAGACCATTTAGATGCCACGCGCATTCTAGAACACATATTACCGGACAAAGACGTTGATGGGTTCCACCCATTTAACTTGGGTCGTTTGGCACAGCGCTTACCACTACTAGAAAGCTGCACGCCAAAAGGCATCATGACGCTATTGTCTTCTACTGGAACCGAGTTTCACGGTAAAGAAGCCTTAGTCGTCGGAGCCAGCAATCATGTCGGACGCCCCATGGCACTTGAATTATTGCTTGCGGGTTGCACCATCACCGTTGCACATAAATTCACATTAGATTTAGAAGCCCATGTGCGTCGCGCCGAAATTCTGGTCGTTGCTGTGGGCAAACCACAATTCATTCCAGGTGAATGGATTCGTAAAGATGCCATCGTTATCGATGTGGGTATTAATCGACTCGCTTCAGGCGAGGTCGTGGGTGATGTCGAAACTGACGCAGCCAGTGAAAAGGCTGCCTGGATCACGCCAGTACCAGGCGGCGTTGGACCCATGACCGTGGCGACCTTGATGCAAAACACCTTGATTGCAGCCAAGCAATTACATTTAAAAATAGACATTGACGAGGAAAAATAATGATCATCATGAAAACCAGCATGGGCGATATCACGATTGCTCTAGAGACTGAAAAAGCACCTGAAACTTCAGCCAACTTCATCGAATATGTGAAAGCGGGTCATTATGACGGCACTATTTTTCACCGTGTCATCAACGGCTTTATGGTACAGGGCGGTGGTTTCGACGAGAAGATGAACCAGAAGCCTACCCGCGCGTCAATTAAGAACGAAGCCAACAACGGCCTTAAGAATCTTACTGGCACGCTCGCTATGGCGCGCACCAACGACCCTCATTCAGCTACCACACAGTTTTTCATTAACGTATCTGACAATGCGTTTTTGAACTTCACTGCTGAAAATTCAATGGGTTGGGGCTATGCGGTATTCGCACGAGTTGTTGAAGGCATGGACATTGTGAATCAGATGAAGGGTGTTAAGACTGGTAACTCTGGTGGCCACCAAGACGTGCCTGTTACGCCGATCGTAATTGAATCAGTGACTATCCAGGAATAAAAAATGGCCCTGTATTTCGCATCTGACGTGCATTTGGATGACCATAGGCCAGAGCTACAAACGGCCTTTTTCGCTTTTCTTGATGCGCACCAGTCGGATATGCAGGCGCTATATCTTCTGGGTGATCTGTTTGAATACTGGATTGGGGACGACTATGTGTCTCCCCATACCCTATCCATCATTCGACGCCTTCGATCACTTACTGACAGCGGCGTACCGGTCTATTTGCAGCACGGCAACCGGGATTTCCTAATCGGAGAGCGGTTTTTGGGATTAACAGGTGCTCGCCTTATTCCCGAAATTCATACAGTAAAGATCGGCGATGAAACCGCTGTGTTGTGCCACGGCGACCAGCTCTGCACGCAGGACCAACAATATCAACGCGCGCGTTACTGGTTACGACGACCCTTAGTGCAATGGATATTAAAGCGCCTGCCCCGCTTAATGCGCATTAGAACGGCTGAGCGCGCCCGCCGAATGAGCAAAGCACACCAATCAAACCAACAAGACAGCGCTTTGGATGTGACGATGGATGCGGTTACGCAATTGATGGATCGTACACAGGCCGATGTGTTGATTCACGGACACACCCATCAACCTGCTGAACACCCTATGAGAGACGGAAAGCGCCGCATCGTACTGGGCAGCTGGAACGATCAGGGTGGCGTGTTCTTGAAGACTACCCCCGACGCGATGACCTCAATAGCCTTTACACTGTAATCGGCTAGGTCCCTTCCCTGTCACAGATCACCCTTTGCAGTCACCCACTTAGGCTGCTGCAATGGGCCCAGAGTGGAAGCGAAACTCAGTATCTTCAGATTCGATAAGGTCTTGCTCAACCTCAGCGAAATGCGCAATGCGGTCTTCAATCGGTTTATCAGCGTAAACCCTAGCCAGATGCAAATAATCTTTAAAATGCCGTGCCTCAGATTTTAACAATGAGGTGTAGAACTTAGACAGCTCTGCATCCAGGTGCGGCGCAATACATGCAAACCGCTCACAGCTGCGCGCCTCAACGAAGGCACCTACAATCAAACGGTCAACCAATTTGTCAGGCTCATGATTTCGCACATGCTGGTTTAGCCCTGCTGCATAGCGTGACGCTGTTAAGTGGGTGTACTCAATATCCCGTGCGCGCATCAGACTAATCACTTGATCAAAATGCACCAATTCTTCGCGGGCCAACTTACTCATTTTCTTGAGCAAATCGTGACGGTCGACATAGCGATACATCATGTTCATGGCAGAAGATGCCGCTTTCTTTTCACACTGGGCATGATCGACCAATAGCAACGAAAGGTTGTCAGGATCTAATGCTGATGCCACCCAAGCATCGGGTGTACGGCACCGCAAAAACGCCAACAATTCATCTAATTCTGGAATCACAATTAAGGTCCTACTCAAAGAGGCAATAAAGGGCGAAAGTAACATGAAACGCACGCAGGCTCTATGTCATTGCACCAAAAATTCTGTGCGATGCAGCCCAAAGCCTTTTTAGTTCATCCAAGCCTCTGTAAACTGTCGCCCTTTTCAAGCAAAGAGAATAGACCATGTCGGTAGGCCAAGTTTTTCCAGATCAATATCATAGTCTGTTACAGGACAAAATAGCCCTAGTAAACAGCCAATTTGCTGAGGATGGTTTGGTGTTACCCACGCCAACAGTCTATGAGTCTGAAGTAAGCCACTACCGCATGCGCGCTGAATTTCGCGTATGGCATGAAGCCGACGATAGCTTCTATATCATGTTCAATCCAGAGACCAAAGAACGCATCCGCATGGACGAATTCCCAGTGGGTTCTGCGCTTATCAACACCTTGATGACGCAGGTGCGTGACGCATTTATGGCAGACCCCATACTCCGAAGAAAGCTCTACCAAGTCGAGTTTCTCACCACGACCACAGCGCAAGCCCTGGTCAGCATGATTTACCACCGACCGCTTGAAGACGACTGGTTAGAGAAAGCACAACAGCTAGAGAAAGACCTTGGGGTGCACATCATTGGGCGGTCACGCAAACAAAAAATCGTGGTGAGCCAGAACTGGGTAGAGGAAACGTTCACATTGAACGATGGCGTCTATACCTATCACCAATATGAAAACACCTTTACCCAACCGAATGCAGGGGTTGCGACCCACATGCTTCAGTGGGCAGTTGACCAAGCCGCCTCACTAGAAGGCGATTTGCTTGAACTCTATTGTGGGATTGGTAACTTTACCCTGCCCCTGAGCAGACAGTTTGATGCCGTAACCGCCACCGAGATTTCAAAGCTTTCCACCAAAGCCGCAACCGAAAATGCCGCGCTTAACGGTTGCGACAATATCCAATTCTTAAAAGCCAGCAGTGAAGATTTCAGTGCACAGTGGTTGAAGACAGACCGCACAGAGTCCGCATTAGATACCTTGTTTGTTGATCCACCTAGAGCAGGCCTCGATCCAGCGACCCTAGATTTGGCGCGGCACTTTAAAAACATCATATACATTTCATGCAATCCGGAAACCTTACGTGCGAATTGCGCTGCGTTAAGTGACGCCTACGACATTCAGCAGTTTGCGTGTTTTGACCAGTTTCCCTATACCCACCACCTTGAGTGCGGTGCCCTTCTCATTCGTAAATCGTAGCCAGCAACATGCGAGCAACCTAACTGGGTTGCTCGATTATCAACCCCTATATTGGGTCTTTGCCTGTCCTGTCTATTAACTGCCTGTCCTGTCTATTAACTGCCTGTCCTGTCTATTAACTGCCTGTCCTGTCTATTAACTGCCTGTCCTGTCTATTAACTGCCTGTCCTGTCTATTAACTGCCTTTCAACTGCATTTCAGCTGCCCTTTAACTGCCTTTCAACTGCCCTTCAACTGCCTTTCAACTGCCCTTCAACTGCCTTTCAACTGCCTTTTAACTGCCTATCACGCCTTATATAGCCGATTTACCAGGCGCCACTGACTTCGATGAGCCAACCAAAATAACAAAGATAACGGTATAAATAATGAATGAGAACACCCAAGCGCACGGGATATGAATGGACACTGTTCGACACAAGCGTTTTACCCAAGAATCATCGAAGCGTTTGAGCGGCAGTCCATAAGCGACTACACTAGCTGTCCTTTATATAACCCAGTGATTTTATCGCCATGACCGAGCAAACAATGACCACGCCGATGGGCGCATTTACCCTACAGCGCCAACCACATGCACCCCATTTACCGCTACAAGCATGGGATTCTGCCGACAGTTTTTTGCTCGAGTTGCTTACCGATGACTACCGTGACATTACCGTGGTCAATGATGCCTTCGGTGCGCTCACCGTCAGCCTCAATGATCGCGTACAGCAGTCATGGTCGGATTCAGAACAAGCCGCCATTGCTTGTCGCAGAAACGCGACGCTAAACGGTTTAGACGCCGACAACCTAATGACCCACTGGCTGCCGATGTCACACAACATTGCAGAACCACGGGGTGTTATCGTATTAAAAATCCCAAAATCGATGGCCTTACTGCACTGGCAGTTACAGAGCCTAAGCGCCATTGCACCCGAGGGAGCAGAATTGTGGTTAGCTGGCATGGACAAGCACATCCGTAAAAGCCAGTTTGACGCAGTAGCACAGTATTTTGGCCCCGTTAACCCGCTAAAGGGACGAAAAAAGGCACGTGTATGGCAGGCAACCAATGCCAAACAATCAGCCATGCCGCCACGCTTTACGCCGGGGTATGTACTGCCCAATACCGACATTATGTTGGCTCAGACACCGGGTATTTTTTGTGGCAACCAGCTAGATATGGGCACTCGACTATTCTTAGACAGCCTACACCAGCTTCCTAAAGCGGCGTTGGTCGGTGATTTGGGTTGCGGTAACGGCGTACTCGGACTGGCTTATTTGAAAAAGCACCCTGACGCTGAAGTCGTCATGGTAGATGAATCTGCGATGGCTGTAGCCTGTGCAGAAGAAAATTTGTTACGCGCATTCGGTGAAAGCCAACGGTCACATGCCTTCCAAGCAGACGCGATGCCGTTGTCGGCTGATCGCCCGTTTGATTTGATTGTGTGCAATCCACCGTTTCACCAAGGCACCACAGTCACCACCGAACTTGCACAGGATTTGTTTAAGAGCGCTGAAACCAGTCTGCGTCCTGGTGGCCAGTTATGGGTCGTTGCCAACCGCCATCTGCAATACCATGTGGTACTCAAAAAGCTATTTGGACGATGCACCACTGTAACAGGTGACAGCAAGTTTGTTATTTTGATGGTCCAGAAAGCAGAACAGGAAGCCTAGGCTTCCTGTTTCGGGCATGAGTTAGGCGGCGGTTTACATGCGCGATTGTGCGTAGGTTGCCGCCCCGACAATACCCGCCTTGTTCAACAATGTGGCCGCTCGAATCGGCGTGGACAGGGTTAAATGGTCCTTAAAGCTCTCGAGATGCTTACTGGCACCACCACCGATGATAAACGCATCCGGAAAGAACAGCCCTTCTAGTGTGGTGAGATAGGTATTAAAGCGGTCTGCCCAGGTCTCCCAATCTAACTTCAATTTTTTACGCGTTGAATCCGCCGCATAGGCCTCTGCTTCCTGACCATTGGCTAGCCAAATATGGCCAAGTTCTGTATTAGGCAGCAAATGACCATTGTTAACCAATGCCGTGCCTAAGCCGGTACCCACGGTAACAACGATCGTTAACCCAGACTGTTCAAACGCGCCACCGAATTGACATTCAGCCAAGCCTGCAACGTCTGCGTCGTTAGCGACAAACACTGGACATTGGGTTGCATCAGAAAAGAGCTTTTCAAGATTGAGGCCAATGAAGGCGTCGTCAACATTTGATGCTGTTTTGGCAACACCGTGTTGTATGGCAGCAGGAAACCCAGCACCAATTGGCCCGTGCCAATCAAAGTGGGCACGCAACTCTTCTACCACGCGCGCCACTGACTGCGGGGTAGCTGGCTGCGGTGTTGCTACGCGGTGTCGCTTGGACGTAATCTTGCCAGTTCGGCAGTCGACGATGGCACCCTTGATGCCTGTGCCACCAATATCAATTCCTAAAATTTCCACATCCAACCCTCTCAATTCAATGCCACAACTGGATAGTTTAGCACCTATGGCCTAAAGGCTATGTTTGCGACAACAGCACATCAGGGGTGATTTCCAATGCGGCTGTGTCGGTAGACAACCACAGGGTATTGCCCTCTATGGTTACTTGTAATTGCATATTACGG
>Ga0208438_1000029_pt1 | contig 48421 bp, 43 predicted proteins | sample ColrivemetaGS545_FD_187607 | JGI IMG/M metagenome (GOLD analysis project Ga0208438, IMG submission 187607) | Estuarine microbial communities from the Columbia River estuary - Flood tide non-ETM metaG S.545 (SPAdes) (version 2) | ecosystem: Environmental > Aquatic > Marine > Intertidal zone >...
TGTTTAACCATTTCTTTTTTTCTTTGTGTATAAAAAGTTATTTTATTTTCTTTAGTAAAGTTAGGTGGAAATCTCATAGTTTATATTTTTAATTACACTTATATTATCACAATCTTAGTTGGTTTGTAACGTGTTTTATTAGTTATTATTTTCTAATTCAATCCACTCTTCAACTATCTTAATATCTTTATAAGCACCTATTGCTTGCAGCAATCTGTCATTATCTTGTAAGATATTCATCTCATTATATAATTTATCTCTTAACTCAGTGAGTGAAACTCCGTTTATTAACTCTTGGTTTAATCTTTTTTCTCTTAATATTCTCATAATTTTAATGCTTATTTCTAAGACTTTATTTAGTTATTCCCGGTGAAGGGTCATTGATTAATATTGTGGAGGCAATCAATTTTATAAAACTCCGTAAGTTTGTTACTTTGTTACTTACATATATATTATCACATCATAATGTGATTTGTAACGTATTTTTTTAAAGAAATAATATAAAAATATACCTTTTTGAACTTTTATGTAATATATACTATATAAGTAATAAACTTAAGTATTATTGAATATAATGTGATAAAACATATTAAACAATAATAATAATGCAAACAGATATAAGACAATTGTATTAACTGCGAATATAACTAGAATTATTCACTAATATAATAAGTACAATGTATATATGTTGCATTATATGCAGCGAATGTGTGTATTATACACATATATAACAATGTGGTGTACATAAAACGTAAAATTAAGTAAGTACATTGATAATAATGTAGTAAACGTATACAAACACTGCAAAGTATGTAACAATAGGGTGCATAGGTTACACATATGACTTTAAATATACGATTTTATTGCTAATAACGTAATGCAACACTTTACTTCTATATATAAAATATTAATTTAAAACAAACATATGCCGGATACATTTATAAAGAACAACATGTCTGTTGTGTTATCTTTGCTAGTGGCTGTATTTACTGCTGGTGGTATATTCGCTGAGTTTACGGCTATTAAGACGGAGCTTACGACGGTACATGATAGATTAGATAAGAAGATAAAAGTAATTAACGATCTTGAGGATCGCATACTCGATATGGAGAAGCAGTTAGAATATGAAAGAGGATTCTTAGATGCTGCTGCCAAGAAGAAGAAAAAGTAACTACAGAAGAATCGCTACCTTAATGGACACGTTGTGTTAAGGCTGCCCCATCGAGGCAGGTGTCATATAGTTGCTTTTTGCTTAGTTCCTTTCAGATACCACCTAGGAAGTGGTTGAGGCAGTGAACGTACAGATCGTTGCACTATTCAAAGTAGAGTCATAGGGTACCTGGTAACCTTCATTGGACTAAGGTGCCCTTATGATTACAAACATGTAAATTACTACCCCATGGCAAAGAAGAGACCAACAGCCACGTCACCTTTATTTAAGAAGGATGCGTGCTATCATAAAGTAAAGAAACAATACAAAGTATTCCCGAGCGCTTATGCCTCTGGAGCTATTGCTAAATGTAGAAAAAAGAATAGATAGATATGAAACTACCTACTAACGGAGTCGCTAAAGAATTAAGGCATTACATAGGATCGTTATTTATATTCCTATTGGTTATGTCTATCATATTTATTTTAATGAAGTATCCAGTATTGGATACAAACAAAGAAGTTGTAATGATGCTCATAGGTACCATATCGGCTTCTATAGGATTAGTAGTGTCTACTATCACCGGATCTAAACCGGATGATGTAAACGCGCTTAAAACAGAAATAGAAAAGAAGAACGATCAGATAGACTCATTGGTTGCAGCTAAAGATAACCTAGAGCATATGATCATCGATCTACAGAAAACTATCTTAGAGAACCAAGATAATGTAATGGATAAGATCATTCTTAAAGCGGCTTTGGACTTTGACGACAGAGAAGCAGCTTATAAGGAATTAAAGAAAAAATAATATGTCATTAACGCAAATAAGCCACTCAATAGTAGATTCTACTATAGCTAAGGTAGTAACGCTAACACAAGCAGAGTATGATGCACTTAGCAGTTATGATGCATCGACATTATATATAACAACATAATAATATGGGAATTTATTTAGGAGCAAAAGCATTAGGCGGAGGGGGAGGTTCCCAGCCTGGTGATTTGGTAGCAATTAACCAAGATGGTACAGCTACAAATGACCCCACTACTAATTTTATAATTAATTACAACGACGGTAAATACCTGAGAACAGGTATAACCATACCTACCGTGTCGACCTCAGCTAATGCTTATCCGGAAAATATTCTTCCTCCCATGACGGCTGACAGCGTGAATGGGCAACTATTAGGTAACGAAAATGCTGTAACAAGTATTGAGAACGTAGTAAGAAGCTCGGTTGAAATTCAAGCTGGAACCGCTCTTACAAGGTTAACATCGAGTAGTGTGAATACTGGTCAATTAGCCTTGTATCTCATCCCATTTGGAGGAGACGATACACATATATACTCAAGCTTTATACACTCTCAATCAGCGGGCAGAGGACTTTATATAACAAATAAATCCACGGGTGTTATGACACACCATGAATTTCCTTTTGGTTCTAGTATCCCAGCCTCTTTTTCTAGTAGTGGGAGACTTTCTTACGTAATGGGGAAAGGTTTATTAGCTGATAAAATACTAGTGGCGTTTGGTAACAGTAGCACAGAATCAGGCCTTATGGTTATAAATAAATCAGGTACTGTAGATACTAGTTTTAATTCGGGACTCTTTTCAAGCGGTGTGTACAAACAAACTGGTTCTGGAAGCAGTAATCCTCTTTATTACGGAATGGCAGTAAACTCAAATTCAAAAAGATGGACAGGGTGGATGAAAGTAAATCCTGATGCTTGGGCGTCGTCAAGCGGTGCGGCTCACATTAGCGGCAGTACATCTGGGAATGCTACTATACCATCATCAAATACTTTTGAGTTACGTTATGTAACTATTTATGGGTACATATACCCCGGTGGACACTACTACACAGCAATAGACCACGCAACAGGCTCGATGCGATCTGGTATTGGGTTGGCTCAAAACCAATTAGCAATGCAGTGGACATACGAGGATGGATCAGCCGGACCAAGCAGCGCCTCCTGGAATAATACGAATTACATAGATGACACATCCTATGCCGGAGCAACCCCTGTAGGCTTTGGCGCTCAATATGATACAGCTTCAGCTGCTCAAGCGGCTTTAGACGCTTTAAACACAGCTAACGGCACCTCTTATAACAGCTTTCCAAAAGCTCAAATGGGGCCAAGCAATTCCCAAACTACTTACACCTCGAACGGCTCTGTTGAGTCGCGCGTAGTATCATCTTTTGATTGGAACTTAACTAATCTTAATGATATAGTAGGCGAGCCAGCGGTTATAGGGGCTACAGCTCCCTCACGGACTAGAGGAGTGCTTGCATTTGATTCTGCCGACAACGACCCTAGTTTCTGGGCAATTGTAAGAGTAGACGGCTTCGAAACAGTAGCAAACCCAGGTGTGACTGTAACTAAAATGTATTTAGTTGAATATCCAGCTACAGTAGCCAAAAGAAATTTATCTAGCGTAGTAGGGGCACAAGGGTACGTGAGGCCAATGTATTACGATATACGTGACCAAAGTGTATCTTTCGGAGCTGGTGGGACTGGAACTACTGCTGGGCAAAGAACAACGGGAACCTACCCCGATAAACATCATACTAGCCTAGTTGCTGGAGATAAAAGAAGCAAATTTAAATTTCCAATATGGGTAAGACTAGAATAAATAATATATGAAATATTTACTATATACAAACGATCAATTAACCGGAGTGTACTCAAATTTAGGTGACGCTGTTTCTGAAGAAGAAAATATAGAAATAATAGAGATGAGCGTAGAAAATCTTGAAATTCTACAACGTAAATGGAGAGACGAAGAGCTTAAAAGCACGGATTGGATCATAACTATAACAGACCACCCGGAAAGAGCTACGAATTTAACATATAGAGCTAACCTTAGGGATTGGCCGTCAACAGATAGTTTTCCAAGTATAAGACCTACATTGTAATGGCTGTGCGTAAAACAAAATCCGGCGCTAACCTCAAGCGTTGGTTTAAAGAAAAATGGACGGATGAAAAAGGCAACCCGTGTGGCTCTGCAAAACGCAAAGGTATAAAGAAGTGCAGGCCGTCAGTCCGGATCAATAAGAACACTCCTGTGGCATGGTCACAGATGTCTGCAGCGCAGAAAAAGAAAGCTGTTGCTGAAAAGAAAAGAACTGGTATGGGTAAACGTACCTCAAGTATAAGAAAGAAAACTAAAAAGAAATAATCATGGGAAAGAAAGGAACAACTGTAATACCTGCTGTTATTAAAAAAATGGGTGGACGTGCTGCTGCTAAAAGCGGACCGATTAAGAAAATTAATTATAAAACTAAGAAGTAATGCCAAACATAGATAGAAGAGATGACGAAATGCCGTCACAAAGTATGGCAATGCGTTTCCAATCGCCTTACCCGAGAAAAATATCTCAAGAAGCACCATCTAATTTTAAAGCTGCCATACAAGAAGCGGCTACTGATCCAAGTAATGAAGGGGCACAAAAATTAGCACCAACACTGCGATTTTGTGGAGGTAAGTCTAAATCATATAAAAAATAATATTATGTCAGAAGATAAAAAAGTAAAAGAAGTAAAAAAAGATAAGCCAGCTCCAAAACCAGCTGCACCTAAAGTAGCACCAGGAACAGATCTTACGCCAAGACCCTAATGCCACAAAAATTATCTCCTGCGGCCCGTAAGAAAAAAGCGGCCCGTGACCTTGCATATGCTAAAACTCCCCGGCGTAGAGCTATGAAGGCGGAGAATCAAAAGAAAAGGCGCTCGGCACTTAAGAGGGGGATAAATATAAAAGGTAAAGATTGGGATCACAATAAGAAAAAATTTGTTAGCGTCGCAGCTAATAGAGGTGGTCACGGTAAAGGAACTAAGAAATACAACACTACATGAAAGCAATACCATTAACAGCAAAGCACGCCCCGTGCACTTGTGCAGCACCCACTCCACTAACACGGAAGAAAGGCAAAGCACCATCCCGTAAAAAATCTAAAGGTTATTATGCTAAGGTTAAATCAGGTAGCGGCTCAGGCAGTAAAGCTGGTGGTGGAATGACAGCTAAAGGTGTAGCTAAGTATAGAAAAGACAATCCGGGCAGCAAATTAAAAACTGCTGTAACAACTCCGCCCTCTAAACTTAAGAAAGGCAGCAAAGCAGCAAAACGTCGTAAAGCATTTTGTGCTAGATCCAAATCATGGAAATCAGAGCGTGGTAGAGCAGCACGCCGTAAATGGAACTGCTAACATATATCTTATAAATTTTATTTAATTAAATCAAACTAAATGGCAATACAATTCGGATCCCCGAAGATAGTCAAAGAACTAAGCTTTAAGAAAGAAGCTAAGGACGGACTAATCTCAGGAATAAACAAATTAGCAGAAGCAGTGGGCAGTACGTTAGGCGCGTCTGGTCGTACAGTAGTATTAGAAGATGACTTCGGTAATCCTCACGTTACAAAGGATGGTGTAACTGTAGCAAACTATATAAACCTAGAAGACCCAGTAGAGAACCTAGGTGTGACTATGCTTAAGCAAGCATCCAGACAAACAGCATCAAAAGCCGGTGATGGTACAACAACCTCAACAGTGTTAGCACAGTCGGTAATTAAAAATTACTTTGATTTAGATGCAGAGAAATACTCTTTCCGAGATGTTAAAAACGGTATGCTAGCGTTTACCAAGCTTACTATAGATGCACTTAATAAGAAAGGTGTGGATGTAGATGACAAGCGGTTAAATCATGTATCCCGTATATCCGCTAATAATGATCCACAGTTAGGTGACTTTATTGCTGAAGCTTTTAAGCTAGCTGGTGATAACGGAGTAGTTACAATGGAAACAAGTCCAAGTAATGAAACTTACATTGAAGCGGTTGATGGGACACACATTAAGTCTACCACTAAAAGTATGTATTTTCATACAAATAAAGAAAAAGAATTAAGCGAGCTAGACAAGCCACTTATATTCTTATGTTCGTCTGAAGTTTCAAACGTTAGACGTATACAAACAATATTAGAGCACGCAATCAAGTCCAATAGATCATTGCTGCTCATTGCTCCTTGCGATCAACAAGTCGTGTCTGCTTTAGCCATGAACCACGTAAAGGGCAATATTAAGTGCAATATTATTGATCCTCCATCATTCGGACTGAAGCGGAAGGATGTACTTGATGATATTGCCCTTCTAACGGGTGCTACTGTTATTGACGAAGGTTTAGGAGACTCTCTAGATAATATCACCCCTGAAGTGCTAGGAAGAGCCGATAAGGCCATCATAGATAACGACGGGACTACTCTAGCCATTGCAGAAGCGGCAGATGGAGTTAAAGAACGCGTAGAGTATTTGCAATCTCAATTAGATGAAGAAGAACACCACATTATGCGGCCACATATAGAAAGCAGGCTAGCTATTTTAAATGGAGGCGTATCTATTGTTTATGTTGGTGGTGACACTGAAGTGGAAGTTTCTGAAAAGAAAGATCGTGTTGATGATGCTATACACGCAGTTCGCGCTGCTAAAAAAGAAGGTATACTTCCTGGAGGCGGTTCAGCATTATGTTTTTTATCTAGTACTTTAAAAGCTAACACGTCTAATGAAGGTGAAGAGATTGGGGTAGAGATTATAAAAAGAGCATTACATTCACCATTTGTACGTATCTTAAATAATGCTGGGCTAGATCCAGCGGATTATAGACATTTAGATAAATGGGGAGCAGGAGTAGATGTAACAGATGGGAAGATTAAAGACATGCGTAAAGCAGGAATCATTGATCCAGTACTAGTTACTAAGTCTGCACTACAAAATGCAGTTTCGGTAGCAACAACTATTCTATCAACTGATTGTGTAATTTCAAATGTTAGAGATTATGAAGGCGATAGGTAGATACATTATTATATCCGAAATTAAAGAAGATATTAAAAAAACAGAAGGTGGACTGCTTTTAGCAGAAAACCACAGAGAAGATATAAGATACCGTACGGCAGATGTAAAGTCTGTCGGTACGGATGTCAAAGGTATAAATGAAAATGACAGGATATATTACGACAGACATGCTGGCCATAATATAGAAATTGGTAAAGACATATATAAAGTTATACAAGAGCAAGACGTTATAATCGTATTATAATGGATAGGAGTGATTTTTTAGAAAGAGGCGAATTAAAAGTTGACTTTCTTAAATATTATAGGCTCGTATCACGGTGGGCTTGTAAAGAAAACGATATAACTATATCAGATTTAGAATTGTTATTTTATTTAGATCCTATTAAATACTTTACTATAAAAGATTTTCAAAATGGCACGATGTACTATCATTGGGATCGCCAACGCTTTTATAGAATTCAACGAGAAGGTTGGGTAGAAAAAATACATAAAGGAAATGGACGTTTAGGCGATCATAATAAATATAAAGTATCTATGAAAGGCAAACGGCTAATCAATAGAATATACAAAATATTGATTGGCAAAGAAGATATGCCTATATCAGCTAAAAGAAGTAAGATTGGAAAACGATCTACTTACGTTGATAAAGTATATGCAAACGCAATAGATAAATTTAACAAAGACAAATTATAAATGGCTAGAATATCAACGTACGGTCAAGACGGCACTTTAAATAAGCTAGATAAAGTAATTGGTACTGATAGCGAAACTGGCGCTACCAAGAACTATTCTATTAATTCAGTACTAGGTCTCGTTAATGAAGATGATCTAGTAGATCGACCTGACGGTGGAGCATTCTCATTTAAAAGTTACCAGGCAGGAAACACAAACCCAGAGGGTATAATTAATTTAAATGCTGGTTCAGCTACCCAAGCTAACTTTAGTGCTATAAATCAAATATATATATCTGTATTAGATAAGTCGGGTTTAAGCGTAGCTGAGTACCTGAATAATGCTGATAATGATTTTATAAAAATATCAAAAAGAGATAATATAAATCAATTTGGTATTTATGAAGTTACGGCTATTGTAGATCATGACGGAGGGGCTTACAAAAAATTAACACTAACTCCTAGGGGAACTAACGGTACTTTAAACCCTAACGACAACTACTTCGTTTCAAACTATTCTGCACTATATGATCAAGATTTTTCAGATGACTCTATAACTGAGTTTGGCGATGTAAGTAATAGTTTTTTCACGGGTACTGGCATATCACAGCTTACAAACGCAGGGTCTGGTGCTATTATAACAACCGCAGAAAGAAATAGCTTGGTTGGTATTGCAGACGCACTATTACATTCTGATGTAGTTAACAATCTAACCACAACAACAATAGACGTACCGTTGTCCGCGGCACAAGGTAAAGTTCTTAAAGGCTTAATTGATTCAATAAATACACTTTTAACAAGTGATAATGTTGATTTAGATAACTTACAAGAAGTTGTAGACTATATAGAAACTAACCGAGAAGATTTAGATAGCTTAAGCATATCTAATATAACTGGTTTACAAGATGCTTTAAATCTTAAGCAAGACACAGAAACAGGTAAAGGTTTATCTGCAAATGATTTTACTGATGCACTTTTAGTTAAGCTTAATGATATTGCTGATAACGCAGAAGTAAATGTTAATGCTAATTGGAGTGCTGTTTCTGGCGATGCTCAAATACTCAACAAACCTACAGACTTAACTAATCTTTCTTTGCATAACGCAACCGACTTAGCAGACATTACTAACTCGGGATCTGGCGCTATTATAACTGGGGATGAAAGAATTAAACTTACTGGTATTGCGACAGGCGCTGAAGTAAATGTTAATGCCGACTGGGATGCTGCAACTGGTGATGCTCAAATACTTAACAAGCCATCACTTGCGCCCAGCAATGCAGAACAAAACGTTCAAGCCAACTGGAGTGAATCAGACAATACATCCGACGCGTTTATAGCTAATAAACCATCAGTTGCCTTATCCACAACAACTATAGAGGTTGTTGGCACCTCTAATGAAATAGAGGTGTCTCCAGCAGCAGCTCAAGACCTTTCAGCTAATAGAACATTTACTATTGGGCTACCTAATGATGTAACTATAGGCGAGGATTTAAAAGTTAACGAAACTATAGAGTTAGTTAATGCACAAACCTCAACGCCGGCTTTTGATAATGGTATTTACTATAGCACAGAAGATGGCCATGATACTCTGCACTTCCGTTACCATGGACATGATCTAAGTATCGATCAGCTTACTGAAAATATACCTACCGGTATTTTAAATGGCGGTGAAATATCAACAAACACTAATACAACATTTGACATCGCCGCGGGTGATGGTATAATTAATATACTAAACAAAGGTGTTGGATCAGATCCTCATCCTGAAATAAAAAAAGTAGCTTGGAGTGCTACAACAGTAACACACACCCTTGGAGACGCTAATGATGCTGACCAGATTAATACATGGGTTTATGTAGATCAAAATGGTGCAATACAACAAACAACTTCTGATTTAACTCCAGGTATATGGAGAAGCAACATAGTATTAGGGGCTGTAATACATTCATCTAATGTAATTAGATTTGTAAGAACCTTCCCTAGAACTGCTTATTCAAGCGGTAATACATATGCAGAGTTTGTTGAAATATTTGGGCCACTTAAAAAATCTGGACATTTACTAACTGTAAATAGTACAAATACACTTGCTTTAGATAGAGCAGCTGGTCAAGCGTTTGCTTTAGGTAGAAATTATACTACAGACCCATTAAACCCTTCTTTAGTTTCAGACGGCGCAAGTACACCTGTATTTCACAGATACTCAAGCACGTCTACTGGTTTTACTAAAGACAACGGTGTTGGTGGCGCGGGTTTTACGTCTATTGACCCAAGTAAATATGATAATAATGGTACTATTACTACTGTTAGTGGTGGTAATTATTCCGTACAAAGACTTTATCATTTTCCAAATAACACTAGCGTAATAGTTGCTTATTATGGTAAAGAAGAATACGCGAGTATTGATGAAGCTGAAAAGAACTATTTATTAGAAAACTTTCAAGAGGCTAACAATACAGCAACTCAAGCTATATATTTAGGAGCTTTAATAGTTAAAGGTAATGCTACTGATTTATCTAATTCTTCGCAAGCTAAAATATTAACTGGTGGTATATTTAGAAGTTTATCAGCAGCTAATTTAGGCGGAGTTGCAGCTAATTCAGCGTTAAGTGATTTATCTGATGTAACAATTACATCTCCAACTAATGGACAAGTTGTAAAATATAATTCTACTACTGGTCAATTTGAAAATCAAGCTGACGCAGGTGGAATACAATTAACTGATTTATCTGTAGGGGCTGAAGGAACAGCTTCAGGTGACGGGGATGTGGGCTACGATAACACAACAGGCGTGTTCACATATACTCCACCTGATTTAAGTACATATGTAGATGGAACAGGAACTGCAGGCAATTTACCAAAATTTAGTGACGCAGATACTTTAACTGACTCAGCTATATCCGAGCAAGCAGGTGTAGCTATAACACTGTCTTTAACGGGGGCAGTTTTTACAACTGGACCTGCTACATTAACACTAGACAATAGTAATGGGGGTGTTAATCCATTAGGCGGTTGGAGTGTTGGAGAAACATTCACAATTGGCTTTAACATCCAAACTAATAACGGAGGCTTTGATTTTGGAGCGGCTGGGACAGCCGTTACAATTACTTCAGCAACAGCAACAGGATTTACAGGAAGTCAATTTAATATTCCTAGTGGCGAAACTGCAACATATGTTTCTGGAAGCTTTACATATAGCGGCTCAGCTGGAGTAACACCATCAAAAATAGGTATCAATAAAGTGACACCTAATGTTTCTTTAGACATAAATGGGACAGACTCAGTGCAAATGCCTTCAGGTACGACCGCTGAAAGACCTGCTGGTGCAAACGGTATGTTTAGGTATAACACCGAGGACAACCAATTTGAAGGCTATACTGACGGTGCTTGGGGAGCAATTGCTGGTTCTGGCGGTTCAGGAGGTACTATAGTTAAGAAAACCTTTTCAGGCAACGGGTCCAATAGAGATTTTCTTTTAGATGATGCTATTGTAGCTAAATCTAATGTTGATGTATACGTTAATGGTGTTTATCAGTTTCCTTCTAATTACGAAGTAAGCGGATCAACCGTAACATTTGATACAGACGCTATACCATCTACAGGAACAGATAATGTCAGTATTACGAATGTGATTGGGGTTATTTCAACAGAAGGTTCTTCAATGCAAAAAACATCTTTCACGGGAGATGGCACAACAACTACTTTTGCTCTAGGGGACACGCCTCAAGCGAAGTCGTTTACAATAGTACATGTTCAAGGTATTTACCAGGAGTCTAGCACTTATAGTATATCAGGAAGTAGCATAGTATTTACAACAGCTCCATCTAATGGACATACAGTTGAAGTAACCTTTATAGCGGGCACAATAACTGTTGCTAGTTTAGACGTTGGTTCTCAGACTATAAATAGCTTTACAGGAACAGGATCACTTGCATCATTTGATTTAGGCACTAATGCTGTTTCGGATAAGAATTATACAGACGTATATATAAATGGTGTTTACCAAGCTAAAGACCAGTATGAGTTAAGCGGTACAAACATAGTGTTTGACACTGCGCCTCAAAACGGTTATAGTGTTGAAGTAAAATGCCACTCAGCGTCGCCCGCTAATGTTGTACCTACGAGTACAATGACGAGCGATGTATTTACAGCAGACGGAGTAACCTCAACCTTTCCATTAGTAAACGGTTCTCCTGTAAGTAAAGAATTTACAATGGTCTTTGTAAGCGGTATATACCAACAAAAATCTGCGTATAATTTATCAGGAAGCAACATCGTGTTTAATGGAGAAAACCCCGCGGAAGACGATACCATTGAGGTGATAACATTATCATCTTTAAATAATACATCTTCACCGGTTTCAAGTGTAAACGGGCAAACCGGAGTTGTCACAGTGGATATACCACCTGCAAAACACACGGTTTCTGTTATAAGTTCAAATGCAAATGCTGCAGCTAATACACTATATGTATTTACAGCTAATTTAAATTTAACTTTACCAGCTTCACCTGGATCTGGAGATAGTATAAAAATATCGAATAGATCGGCAGTTGCTACTTGTCAGCTTTTAAGAAACGGTAATAATATTTTAGGAGCAGCAGTGGATTTAACTTTAGATACGGTAGCGGCTAGTTTTGAATTAGTATATACAGATGCAGCTAACGGCTGGGTAATAATAGGGCAATAATATGGGAAATTTAACAGATCACTTTTCAGCAGGAAGTTCAAGCAATGTATTAGAAATAGTTTCTTACAACACCGATGGTAGAACAGTTACTCTTAATGGTACAGATTATACGGCAGGCACAACGGCTGTTCACGCAGGGAGTACGTCAGATTATGACGTTAGTGGCTGCTCTATAGCTTATACGCCTCCTAGCGGAACAAAAGCTGTAATTTATGAAATAGATGTCACATCAACTTATGTTGATGGTACTGGAATTTCACATTTTTGGCTTGATATAGACGGCACTGAAGTTACTAGAAGCAGAAGAACCCTAAGGGGTACTACTTGGCAGCAGGTTCTTGCTTTTAGGTTTACGATACAAGTAGATGCTACAACGGAAAATTTAGCTTTAGGACAAGTGGGTACGTGGGATTCTGATAAAACGTTGAAGCTAAAGGCTAGAGAATATAGCTCTTCCTACGAATCAAGAACAAATGATTTGACTTGGTGGGACGGAACAACAGCAAACCCAAGAATAGCTTATTCAAATTTAAAAATAACAGCAGTATCATAACATGGCATTAACAAAAATAACATCAGGAGTTGTAAGTGAAGAATTTTCTTCAACAACCTCCTTAATATCAGCAGTAACTGTTGATATAGATTGGAATAGCTCTAAGGTGTTTACTTTAACACCTAACGAAGCAATAACATTAACATTTAGTGATTATAAAGTGGGTATGGTAAAAGTGTTAATAGCTACCGGAGCAGCAGGCTCAGGCGCGCTAACTTTTCCATCAGAAGCTATTGATTTAGCAGGTACTGCTTTTGATAACACTAGTGGTGTAAAAAACTTTATTCAAATGATTTGCACGTCGGATTCAGGAAACGGAGAGTTTTTTTACACTATAACCCAACCAGCTACATAATATGCTAGGGGGAAGTTTATTATCAGGACCATTAGCAGGATCTGCTACTTTGATTATTGAATATTTAATAGTTGCAGGAGGTGGAGCCGGCGGGAATTATGGCGGTGGTGGTGCTGGCGGAATGTTAACCGGAACATTTGAATTCTTAGGGACATCTATTAATTTACGTATAGGGCACGGTGGGTCAGGTACCTCAATTAATTCCAGCGGACAAACCCCTGCGTTGATGGGGAGTGATTCCTTTATAGCACCTGATGTGGGAGATACATTAACCGCAATAGGAGGTGGTCACGGGGGTAGACACGACTATGATGTTGCACAAGACGGAGGATCAGGTGGTGGTACAGGCCCTGCATCTGGTTCAGTTAGAGCTGGAGGTTTAGGAACTCCTGGACAGGGATTTAATGGAGGTTCGAATGGTACTAATCAAAACCCCTACCCCGCTGGGGGTGGTGGTGGCGCTGGTGGGCCTGGAGGAAACGGGTCTCATCCAGGTATATCAGGAAACGGAGGAGTTGGAAGACAATCTTCAATAACAGGTTCGCCAACATACTACGCTGGTGGGGGCGGCGGAAGAACTTATTATAGTGGATACACTAATGGAACTGGTGGCACAGGAGGCGGTGGAAACGCTGCTTCTGGAACCGGCGGTAATGGTGCAGACAGCTTAGGCGCGGGTGGTGGTGGTAGCTACGGTAGTGGGGGCAGTGGAATAATCATTCTAAAACTTCCGATCGCTTTTCTTCCCACGGAGTCTTCATCATCCAATATAGATAAATCCGAAATAACCTCGGGCAGTTATAAAATAATATCATATAAAGTGAACGTTAAGAGTAGCGATTCGACAATAACATTAACATTCTAAAAAATGGCACAAACAAAAGTAAAAAGCGGATTATTAGCAGATGAATTCTTTTCGTCTAGTGTAATTACAACTAACGTTGACTGGACTGCTTCATCTGTATTTACAAAAACATGTACTGTTGATACTACACTTACGTTTTCTAATGTAAAAACCGGAATGGTAAAAACATTAATTATCGATGGTAACTACGCTTTAACCTGGCCTGCTGGCGTTAAATGGTTAAATGGAACATATAGCGGAACAGCTACAAAAAATATTATTCAGTTATTATCAACAAATGATGATACTGAAATATTTGGAACAATATCAAATTATACCGAATAATGAAAGCACGTTTAGAAAACGGAAAGGTTGTAAAGTACAACACTATTCCAAATATATTATCGAACAGCAGTAAAAGCATTACAAACGCAAATGTAGCTTCTGACGAAGTACTAGAAGAGTTTGGGTTTTTTAACGTTGTTGTTCCAGAGTATAATTTAGAAACACAAGCAATAAATAATTTACACTTTAGTCCTACAGGCAATTACTTTACGTATGATGTTGTAGAAAAAGAAACAGAATAATATGGCTATTAACGAACGTCTAGTACATACCGCATCAGCAGCAGCAGCAGGAGGAGGCACAGGTAATCAAGAAGAAGGATTAATCTTGCACTTAGACGCTAATGACGTTGACTCTTATGACGGAGATGGTACTGAATGGGTTGATATAGCTAACCACGAATACACTCCTACTACTAACGTATCAGAGCATTTTAATACTGTTATATATAATGGTACTGGTTCAACAAGTTCAATTACTGAGCTAGGTTTTCAACCTGATTTAGTTTGGATTAAGAAAAGAAGTGGGGGAACTGCAAGAGACCACATGCTGTACGACTCTGCTAGAGGCGCTGGATATAGACTGCGGGCTAATCAGAATTATTCTCATTCTTATGCTAATGACGAATTAACCTCGTTTGATGCCGATGGGTTTTCTCTCTCCATTAGTGATGCTGTAAACGGAAGCAGTTCGTCAGCAAAATACGTGGCTTGGTGTTTTAAAGCAGGAGGTGCGGCAGTATTAAACGAAGAAGGTACGATAGATTCTCAAGTTAGTGCTAATAATGATTTAGGATTTAGTATTGTAAAATGGTCTGGAAACGATACTACAGGTGCAACTATTGGACACGGAATGTCCTCTACTCCAGAGTTAACAATAATTAAAAACACTGGCTCTTCAGGTGATTGGCAAATTAATCTTAATGCTTCAGTAACAGGCACAGAGGGTTATATGAATTTTAATACAAACGGGTTATATACCACTTACCCCACATATTACACATCATCAAATAGCACAGTACTATCTAGCAACGGTACATCAAATGCAACAAGATTATACAACAATCAGTCTTCGGATTACATAGCTTACTGCTTCGCTTCTAAAAGAGGTGTAAGTAAAGTGGGTAGTTATACGGGAACAGGTGCAGCAGGTAATAAAGTTGTAACTGGTTTTGAACCTGCTTTTATTATGACGAAGAGAAGTTCTACATCAGGCGATAATTGGAATATTATTGATAACGTAAGAGATACAGACACCGATAAAAACGCATACCTAAGAGCAAATTTAAGTAACGAAGAAACAAATTCATCTAGCTCAATAACTTTTAACCGAGATGGCTTTACTTTAAATGGTGTTTCTTTTAATACAAGTGGTCAAACTCACATCTACTATGCAGTAGCTAAGAGCACAAACGAAACAAGTTTAACGCCTAGCACAGATGATTTTACAGCAGGTAGCGTTGAAACTACTAACTTAGAATTAAACTTAGATGCTAATAGCTATTCGGGTTCAGGCAATTGGTTAGATGGCACTTCAAATTACAACAATGGAACTATTACAGGTGCTAGTTATGTTAATGATGGTAGTGCTGATTATTTTAGTTTTGATGGTTCTAACGATTATATAGACTGTGGGAGTGCATCAAATATAATTCCTGCTGGTAGTAATTTTACTATTGAAACTTGGGTTAACGCAAATAATAATACCACAAACACTTATTGGTCAGTGGTAGGTGCTGTTCAATCGGGCAGTCCATTTGGCGGTTTTATGATTTATAACCATCTCAACACTGATAACTGGGGTATAGCTTTAAACAAGTCAGGAGCTTGGACTAGCTTGGATTCTGGTGTTGATATTGAGGTTGGTAAATGGGTACACTTAGCTTACACCTACGATGGCTCATATATGAAGCTGTTTGTTGATGGAGAAGAAAGATTTTCGTCTTCGCAAAGTGGTTCTTTACAGTATGCGGGAAATTTGAATCTTGAAATAGGGAGAAATGTAAGTTCATACGCACCAGTTAAAGTAGGTCAGGTTAGAGCACACTCATCAGCATTAACACCTGCGCAAATAAAATCAAACTACGAAGCTACAAAAATATATAATACACCTGATTTACAACTAAATTTAGATGCAGGAGATGATGACTCAACTTCTAGCAATTGGCAAGACTTATCTAGTAATGACTACACAGCTACGTTTACTGGCGTTACCTACGATGAAGAACTAGGCAATTCATATAACTTCGTAGGGGGCAGTTCGGAAGTTTTACTCAACGATAGCGGAAGCTTAACTAACAACGCAAACTTTACTGTTGAAATGTGGTTAAATAGTACTGATAATTCTGACTATCAAGAACTTTGGGGTAGTATGAATAACGCAGGAGGTGCTAGGCAAATATATGCTAGGACGGGGCCTGACGATAAAATAGAAATAACAGCATATTCTTCAAACAGTAGTAACGATTACAGACAAGTAAAAACAATAAACGCAGTAGGTAGTAAAATTTATGGCAAATGGGCTCATTTATCCATTGTTATGTCTAACCAAAAGATTACAGGGGTTTATATAAACGGAGAATCAGAACCTATAACTACACTGAGTGGAACTTCCCATCTTATGCACTTGACGTCAACGACCAACTTTGGTATCGGGGGTTGGCAAAATGCTGGAACAGGAGTTTCTTTTAACGGGAATATAGGTCAAGTAAGAATGTATCATTCAGCCCTTACCCAATACCAAATACGCCAAAACTACAACTTTACTAAGCCTAGTTATCCTAATGGGCATAATGGAACTATATTAGGTGCTACTTGGAATAGTGGAGGTTACTTTACTTTTGATGGTAGTAATGATTATGTACAAACAAGTCTAGCTATGAGTTCAGCTAATGTAACTACTTCATTTTGGTTTAATGCTGATGCAACTAGTAGCACTGACTACCCTTTATTTTTTACATCCAATGGTGGAAGAGTAGATATAAACATATCCGAAGATACTGCTTCAGCTGAAGGATATTATAATATATTACGGATAAAAACACCAACAGCAATAGGTCAATGGAATCATGTAGCGGTTGTTTTTGAAGGTTTTGCAGGTTCATATTCAGGAACTTATGGTTCAGCTATAACTTTTACTGCTTATATAAATGGAGTTGCGGTTACATCATCAGGGTCACTTACGCCTTACGCTCAAGTTGCAAATGGTTATGAGGGTAGTATGAGAATTGGAAGAAGTGGGGGTGGTTACTATTATGATGGTCAAATAAGCAAAGTCAAAGCTTATGACAAATCCTTAACACAAGCAGAAGTAACTACTTTATATAACGAAGGGGAATAATGAGTAAGAAAAAATTTAAAGACACTGACGTTGGGAAATTTCTACTACAGAAAATTCCTAGCGTCGTAGGTGCTATAGCAGGAGATACTCCAGTAGGTAGTGTGATCAAAGCTATTATAGGCGGATCGGAAATGCCACAGGAAGATAAACAAATTGCTCTTAAAAAGTTAGAGCAAGAAATACACGAGTTTGACGGTATAACTAGAAGATGGGTTGCGGACGCAAGAAGTGGTTCTTGGCTATCGTCTAACGTACGTCCATTAACATTAGCATTCCTTACTATTGCTTTTGTAATTGGATGGTGGTATCAATTGGAAGGACTCGACACAGTTAAATCCCTTCTACAAATAGTATTCATGGGATATTTTGGTTCTCGAGGTTTTGAGAAAGTAATGGGTAATAATAAACATAAATGACATTTACAGATTTAAAAGTATACGGATTGAATTCAACAGCATTAGTTGCTAGTACACAGGAAGTGGCTCTAAACCCGATGCTGCAAGCTGCAGTGTTAATATTAACTATAATTTATACAAGTATAAATATATACAAAAAAATATGTAATAAATGAAATTAAAATACTTTACGGATAGCGGAGACTTTAAAGGGAACATAAATAAAATGAATCCTAAATTATTAGGCATGCTTGATGCCCTCAGAAAAGAGTACGGCTTTCCTGTAGTTATAAATTCATCTTATAGATCACCAGATCATCCAATTGAAGCAAAGAAAGATAAGCCTGGAGAGCACGCGCACGGAGCAGCTGTAGACATTAAATGTGTCGGTGGGGAGGCTACATATCTATTAGTTGCTGCAGCTATTAAATGTGGTTTTAAAAGAATAGGTATATCAAGAAAAAGTAATTTTGTTCACGTAGGGATAGGCTATCCTGGCGCACCTGATACAACTATTTGGACATACTAAAAATAAATTTAATGAAATTAATTAGAAAGATAAGCATTGGACAAGATTATAAAAACGAAGCGATGCATTACTCTGTAGGACAAGAAGTTTACGGAGGTCACAAAATATGTGACATACTAGAAGAAGATGGAAATTACAAGATATATATTCAAAAAAATGGAGCGCAGTTGCCTTGGAAACATTTTAATGCTAACATGGCTGTATCAATAGAATATAACTTAGATTACTAAATGAAATCACTATACAATTATATTATATCAACAACCAATCGATACGATAATAAAGTGTCTATCGATAACAAAGAGCTTATACTAAACACAGAAGTTACTGAGCGGGATTATATGTTCGTTAACAGAGTTGGAACTGTAATTAATGTTCCAATTAATATAGCTACTCCTATAAAATCAGGAGATGATGTTATTATACATCACAACGTGTTTAGAAGATGGTTTGACGTAAGAGGGGTTGAAAGAAACTCGGGCAGCTATATAGACGAAGATAAATATATAGTCGCACCAGATCAATTGTTTGCTTACAAGCAAAACGGTAAGTGGCACTGCCCAAATATGTACTGTTTTGTAGAACCATTAGAAAACGAAGACATATGGAGTACTGAGAGTGAACAAAAACTTTTAGGAAAGCTTACATATACAAATGACTATTTGGACTCCTTAGGGTTGTCCTATGGCGACACAGTAGGCTTTACTCCAGATTCAGAATACGAATTTAACATAGATGATAAAAAATTATATAGAATTTTATCAACAGACATAACTATCAACTATGGACATAAAAAAGAAAAGAGAACTTATTCTTAAAGCTACAGAGAATTCAATAAACGAATTAATAAAAGTTATGAATAAGAAAATGGACCCAGATGAATTAGATCCTGAAAAAGTTAAAATATCTGCTTCAGCATATAGATTAGCAATGGAAGACGCTATCACAATGTTAGATAGAGTTGAAGAGTTGTCTAATATAAAAGAAGAAGGAGAAAAAGAAAAAAGAGAATTTTTTGGTGTGGAGGGCCGCACTAATGTATAAGCAAATGCTATACACAACAACTACAGATCATTTAGATTTAAAACACGTTAAAAAAACCAATAAAGCCAAAGCTTTTAAATACGGTTATAACGAAGATATTGATTGTGTTGTTATAAGTAAAACCGGTGTTATAGGTAAAATATATGAAGTTCAAGGATTACGAATTGCATTACCTCAAGCGCCAGACAAAATTGCTGGTCAAGAATTAAATAAAGAAGATCAGGTGTTTATTAAGACACTAAAACCATCTTCGCTAAATAAAATTAAAACAATATATGATTTTAAAATACTTCCAGACGATTTTAAAGAACAGTACTACGACTATATTGATAACGAGTTTAGTCGGAGGTCTGATGGTTATTGGTTCATGTGCAACGAAACCCCATGTTATATTACAGGGTCACACTATATATACCTCAACTGGACAAAAATCGACGTGGGATCACCGGACTTTAGACAAGCGAATAAAATATTCTACTATTTCTGGGAGGCGTGCAAAGCTGATTCGAGAAGTTATGGAATGTGCTACCTCAAGAACAGACGGTCTGGTTTCTCCTTTATGGGAAGCTCAGAGGTTGTTAATCAAGCTACGGTCTCCAGAGATTCAAGATTCGGAATTTTATCTAAATCTGGATCAGATGCAAAGAAGATGTTCACAGATAAAGTTGTACCAATATCGGCAAATTATCCGTTCTTCTTTAAACCAATACAGGACGGAATGGAACGTCCCAAAACAGAATTATCATACAAGACCCCATCAAGAAGACTTACCAGAAGCACCATTAATGAGGCCTCTACGGAAACACAAAAAGGACTTGACACAACAATCGACTGGAAGAACACAGGGGACAACTCGTATGATGGAGAAAAACTAAGATTACTTGTTCACGACGAATCTGGTAAATGGGAGAAACCTGATAACATACTTAATAACTGGAGAGTTACGAAAACGTGTCTCAGACTTGGAGCTAAAATAGTTGGTAAGTGCATGATGGGTTCTACATCAAATGCTTTAGATAAGGGTGGTGAGAATTTTAAAAAATTATATTATGACTCAAACGTTACGAAGCGAAATCGCAATGGGCAGACTGCTAGTGGATTATACGCTTTGTTCATACCTATGGAATGGAATTACGAGGGATTCATTGATAAATATGGATACCCTGTATTTGATACTCCAGAAGCTCCAGTCGAAGGAGTCGATGGGGAGCCTATCAATTATGGAGTTATCGAGCATTGGGAGAATGAAGCAGATGGGCTTAAAGGAAACAATGATGGACTTAATGAATTCTACAGACAGTTTCCAAGATATGAGAAACACGCCTTTAGAGATGAAATAGAAAAGTCTTTATTTAATCTAAATAAAATATACGAACAAATAGATTTCAACGAAGAAATGGTTATGCAAGGTTATGTAACTCGAGGATCATTTAGTTGGAAGAATGGAGTGAAAGATTCTGAAGTAGAGTTTCACCCAAATAAAACTGGAAGATTTAAATTATCTTGGATACCTCCAGTTAGTATGCAAAACAATATAATTGTTAAAAATGGAATTAAATATCCGGGTAATCAAGATTTAGGAGCTTTTGGTTGTGATAGTTATGATATATCTGGAACAACCGACGGTAGTGGTTCAAACGGAGCATTGCATGGATTAACTACATTCAATATGTTATCTGAAGTGCCATCTAGTCAATTCTTCTTAGAATACGTAGCTAGGCCGCAAACTGCTGAGATATTTTTTGAAGACGTTCTTATGGCGATGATATTTTACGGAATGCCAATACTAGCGGAAAACAATAAACCTAGATTATTATATCATATTAAAAGAAGAGGCTATAGAGGTTATTCAATGAATAGGCCAGATAAGTCTAGAAATAAGCTTTCTGTAACAGAAAAAGAATTAGGTGGTATACCTAACTCTTCAGAAGATATAAGGCAAGCTCATGCAGCTGCAATTGAAAGTTATATTGAAAACCACGTAGGCATCAAAGAGGATGGCGCTTGTGGTAGAATGTACTTTCAAAGAACGCTTGAAGACTGGTCAAAGTTTGATATTAATAAAAGAACTAAGTTTGATGCCTCTATAAGTTCTGGACTAGCTATTATGGCTTGTCAAAGACACTTATACGCATCTAAAAGTACACGCGAAATTAAAAAAATAGATTTTGGGTTTTCGAAATACAACAACGCAGGATCAAATAGTAAAATAATACAATAGAAAATGGCAGAAGCTACAGGACAAGTTACCCAATTTCCCAGCCAATCGGTTGATGACGCTACGAAAAATAGCAAATCATACGGAATGGAAGTGGCACAAGGTATCCAAAACGAATGGTTTAGAAAAAACTCTGGATCGGGTAGGTTCACTCAGAATCAACGTGATTTTCACAAATTAAGATTGTATGCTAGAGGTGAGCAATCAACTCAAAAATATAAAGATGAATTTTCAATTAACGGGGATTTATCATATCTTAATTTAGATTGGAAGCCGGTTCCAATTATACCTAAATTTGTAGATATAGTTGTTAATGGAATGCAAGATCGTTTGTTTACGATTAAGGCTATAGCTCAAGATCACACGTCAATAAAAGAGAGGACTAATTTTGCAGAAATGCTCTTGGAGGACATGAACACTAAAGAGCTTGCTACGCAAATAGAAGATTCTTTAGGTGTAAATGTTAGAAACGTTAAGCCTGAAGATTTACCTGCAAATAATGAAGAGTTAGAACTTCATATGCAATTAAACTATAAGCAGTCTTGCGAAATAGCTATTGAGCAGGCTGTAGATAACGTTTTTAAAAATAACAGTTATCCCGATTTAAAAAAGAGATTAGATTATGACCAAGCTGTATTGGGAATTGCCGCCGCTAAACACTCTTTTAATAATACAGACGGGGTAAAGCTTAGTTACGTTGATCCTGCTAATTTGGTTTATTCATACACAGAAGATCCTAATTTTGAAGATGTTTATTATTTTGGAGAAATAAAGCAAATTAAAAGTAATGAACTTAAAAAACAATTTCCAGACTTATCTGACGAAGAGTTTAATGACACTATAAAAAAATCAAGTAATTATAATAATTATGATTACACTACTAATGATAGTGCCGATAGTTCAGACTCTAACACATTAACTGTATTATATTTTAATTGGAAAACTTGGGAAAAAAGCGTTTATAAAATAAAAGAAACCTCTACAGGAGCTAACAAGGCTATTAAAAAAGATGACACTTTTAATCCTCCTAAAGATCAAAGAGCTAGATTTGAAAAAGTAGCTCAGTCTAGAGAAGTGGTATACGAGGGTGTTATGGTTTTAGGGGCTGACAAGCTGTTAAAGTGGGAAAAAGCTTCTAATATGGTTCGTCCTGATTCTAACTTTAATAAAGTTATGATGAATTATATTGTTAGTGCTCCAAGAATGTATAAAGGCAAGATAGAAAGCTTAGTTGGCAGAATGGTAACTTATGCTGACCTTATACAGCTTACGCACTTGAAGTTACAGCAAACAATTCAAAGAATGACGCCGTCAGGAGTTTATCTAGACGCTGATGGGCTTGCAGAAATTGATTTAGGTAACGGGAGTAATTACAATCCGCAAGAAGCACTTAACATGTACTTCCAAACAGGTTCTGTAATAGGTAGGTCTATGACTGTAGACGGTGAAATGAATCCTGGGAAAGTTCCAATACAGGAACTACCTGGTGGTGGTGGGCAGCAAACGCAATTATTGATACAAGCATATAATTACTATTTGCAAATGATGCGTGATGTTACCGGTCTTAACGAAGCACGTGATGGAAGCGACCCCGATCCTTATGCTTTAGTAGGCGTTCAAAAATTAGCAGCTGCGAATTCTAATACAGCTACAAGACATATATTACATAGTTCTTTGTATATAACCGCGCAATTAGCGGAAGCAATTTCAATAAGAATTAAAGATATTTTAGAATTCCATCCTGCTAAAAATAGTTTAGTTAGCTCGATTGGTAGGTTTAGCGTAGGTGCACTAAAAGAGCTTTCGGAATTGTATATGCACGAATACGGTATATTTATAGAAATAGATCCAGACCAAGACGAAAAACAACTTGTAGAAAACAACATACAAACAGCTTTATCTAGAGACCAAATTGAACTTGAGGATGTTATTGATATTAGACAAATAAAAAATATAAAACTAGCTAATCAGCTTTTAAAATATAGAAAATCTAAAAAAGTACAATTAGATCAACAAAGAGCAGAAAGAAACATTGCAGCACAATCAGAAGCTAATGCCCGCGCAGCTCAAGCAGCTGAAATGGCAAAAGCACAAGCTGAAAGTATAAAAGCTGAATCAAAAATAAAAGTTGTTCAAGCTCAAACTGAATATGAAACAAAAAAATTAATTAGCGAAGCCGATGTTAAAAAGAATTTAATGCTTTATGAATTTGAACTAAATTTAAAGCTAAAAAAAATGGAGTTAGATGCTAAAAAAGAAATTGATTTACAAAAGCCGCCATCTAATCCAAAGCCTAGAAAAGGGTTTGAGTCTAGTGGGAATGACGTGCTAGGCGGTATCGACCTTAGTGGTTTTGAACCACGATAAAATTATTAACTATTATATATTATTAAATTATGAGTGAATGGAAAATTAAAGGTGCTGTTGAGGGTGAAGAAACTAAATCAGCGCAAGAACAAGAACAAGCTGTACTTGATAAAGCTGTAGAAAAAGGTGATATTGCCCCAGAAGCAGCAGGCAAAGAAACAGATGATGTGCCTAAGATTAATTTAGACGAATTAAATAACCCAAAAGACGCCGTTCAAGAGTCAAAAACAGAGAAGGTTTCTGTAGAAGATGAAACCGAAGATAGCAAAGAGGTGGTCGAAGAAGTACAAGAGCAAGCTGAACCCGAAGAAAAAAATTCGCCGCTAGAGCTCATTACTGAAGAAGAGGTTATAGAGGTAAAATCAGAAAAGCCTAAAGTTGATGAAAACGCAGCTAAGGTTAATGAACAACCTAAACAGCCGCAAGTTGAATTGCCAGAAAACGTTGATAAGCTTTTAACGTTTATGGAAGAAACTGGAGGTACCTTAGAGGACTACGTTAATTTAAACCGCGATATTGCAGCCTACGATGATGGCCAAATACTGCGAGAGTATTATAAACAAGCAAAACCTTGGGACCGTCAAGATATTGATGAATACATGGAAGACCAGTTTTCATTTGATGATGATGATGATCCAAGAGAAATACGCTCAAAGAAAAGAGCATTTAAAGAAGAATTATTTAATGCAAGAAAGTTCTTAGAAGGAAACAAAGAGAAATATTATGCTGATCTCAAGTTGAGAAAGCAACAAAATATTCCTCAGGAGTACCAAGAGGCTTTTGCGTATTATAATGAATATCAACAAGGGGTTGAATTGAATAAACAACAAACTGAGGCTTTTTTACAAAAAACAGATAATGTATTTGGTGAAAACTTTAAAGGTTTTGATTTCCAAGTTGGAGACAATAAATACCGATATAAAGTTAACAACGTTGCGGATACAAAAACGCAACAATCAGACATTAACAATTTTGTTTCAAAGTTTATAGGTGAAGATGGACAGCTTAGTGACGCTAAGGAATACCACAAAGCTTTATTTACAGCAAGAAACGCTGATAAATTAGCAGAACATTTTTATGAGCAAGGCCGTGCCGATGCTCTTCGCAACTCTGCAAGAGAAGCTAAAAATATTAATATGGATCCTAGAAAAGAAGGCGTTATTAAAACCAGCACCGGACAAAAGTTTAAAGTTGTAACAGGAGATTCGAGTTCTAAATTGAGAATGAAACTAAAACAATAACTTAAAAATTTATTACAATGGCTTTAACAACTGGCATTGAAAACTTACAACCCTCACAAACTAAAGGGTCTTTATTTCAAAACAATTACATTACAGACTTTGATTTTACAAAGCAATTTTTACCTGATGTATACGAAAAAGAAGCTGAGATTTACGGAAACCGTTCTATCTCTTCTTTCTTACGTATGGTATCAGCTGAAATGCCTTCTACATCTGACGAAATTCGTTGGGTAGAGCAAGGGCGTTTACACACACGTTACGAAGATATTGCTATTAACACTACCACCAATGTATTCACCGTTACTTTACCAACTGGTGTAGACACAGCTTCTGCTCCTGCTATTCGTGTGGGGCAAACAATTATGGTACAAGGTGTTACTGCTGCTAACGCTCCTGTTGGAATAGTACTCAAAGGTGTTGTTACTGTAGCAGGCGCTAATACAGCTACATCTGAAGGAACTTTCACAGCTGTATGTTATACTGCTGCTGACTGGACTGGATTAACTCTAACTAACGGAGCTACTGCTGTAGTTTACGGTTCTGAGTTTGCTAAAGGTTCTGCTGGAATGACCGGATCTATTGATGCTGACTACAGCTCTTACACCAACAAACCAATTATCTTAAAAGATAACTACCAAATCAACGGATCTGACACTGCTCAGATTGGATGGATTGAAGTAACTTCTGAGAACGGAGCTTCTGGATACCTATGGTACTTGAAGTCTGAGCACGAAACTCGCTTACGATTTGAAGACTACCTAGAAATGTCTATGGTTGAATCTGTTAAGAAGGGAGCTGGATCTACTTTAGGCGCTGGCTACACTGGTTCTGAAGGATTCTTTGCGGCTTTAGAAGCTCGTGGAAATGTATTTGAAGATTTATCTTCTGATGCTGATCTTTCTGACTTTGACGTTATCTTAAAGCAATTAGATAAAAATGGTTCAATTGAAGAGAACATGATTTACGCTAATCGTGCATTATCTCTATCTATTGATGATGGATTAGCTGCTAAAAATTCTTATGGTGCTGGTGGAACTTCTTACGGAGTATTCAACAACTCTGAGGATATGGCACTAAACTTAGGCTTCTCTGGTTTCCGTCGTGGATCTTATGACTTTTATAAGACTGACTGGAAATACTTAAACGACTTTGCTACAAGAGGTGGTTTTGGAGATGTTGAAGGAGCAATCATTCCTGCTGGTACTTCTACTGTGTACGATCAAGACCTTGGTAAAAACATCAAGCGTCCATTCTTGCACGTACGTTACCGTTCATCTGAAACAGATGATAGAAAAATGAAAACTTGGATTACTGGATCTGTTGGAGGAGCTTACACTTCTGACGTTGACGAAATGAAAGTTAATTTCTTATCTGAAAGATGTTTGATTACACAAGGAGCTAATAACTTCTTCTTATTGAAAAAAGCTTAATAGCTTATAATTAATAGCCTCCGTTTCGGCGGAGGTTATTTTATTTTATTAAATTATATTATGAAAAATTGGGAAATTAAAGACAGAACATATGTCTTAAAGAACGGAATGTCTCCGTTAACTTATAAAATTAAAAGTTCAAACATTCTTTGGTTTGATGAAAAAGCAGGGGTTAATAAAGAAATTCGATATGCTACTAACCAAAGATCACTATTTGTAGAAGAGCAAGATGGGTTTGCTAAAATGGAGCATATTATATTTTCGGATGGTTCTCTTTTTGTACCTAGAAATCAGCCTTTGTTACAACAACTTTTATCTATTTATCATCCAGGTAAAGATATTAAGTTTGAAGAAGTTGATTATGCTAAAGAAGCGGTGGATGACATTGATATGATTGAACTGGAACTGGAAGCTTTAAAGCTAGTTCAAGAGTTAGACATTGAGCATTTAGAAGCTATACTGAGAACAGAGATAGGTTCTGATGTTATTAACATGTCCTCAAAAGAAATTAAGCGTGATTGTTATTTGTTTGCTAGAAGCGAACCAAAACTATTTATAGATGTTGCTAATGATGAAGATATTAAACTTCGTAATTTAGCCAATCGATGCGTAGAAGCCAGTATCGTTAAACTAACAGACGACAACACAGTATTTAAATGGGCAACTAATAGTAAGAAAATTATGACAGTGCCATTTGATGAACACCCATATGCAGCGTTTGCACGATTCTTAAAAACAGATGAAGGCGTAGACGTTATGAAAGCTATTGAAAAGAAACTTTCATAAAACAATAGGTTATGATTATTCGGTTAATCATAACCAACTAATAAATAAATAAAACTAATGGTAAGCATAGACAACGTTTATAAAACAGTACTAAACATACTGAATAAGGAAAATAGAGGTTACATAGTACCAAGAGAGTTCAATACTCTAGCTACACAAGCTCAGAATGAAATTTTTGAGGGTTACTTTTCTTTTAGAAACTATGTTGTTTCTAATGATTCTGATTATTCAGATATAAAGAAAAACGTAGAAGAGAAAATAGCTTTATTTGAGAACGAGGAAACAATAAGTGCGGGTACTTTTACCAATGCGGAAGGTAATACAACTTCTAGTTATTATGCTTACCCCAGCAATTTTTATAGACTAGGCTCTGTAGCTGCTAATGCTATACACGTAGAAGAAATATCTAATAAAGATCTTTTATACGTGAATAGAGCTCCTCTAACAAAGCCTACTATAAATAATCCAGTGCATTTAAGACACGAAGGAGGTATAGTAATTCACCCTACAACAGGAATATCTAGTATTAATATTAGCTATGTAAGAAAACCTGCAACACCTAACTGGATTGGAGGTACAGCAGGTGGACAAGTGGTACCAAACACAGGCGCTGTGGGCTATCAAAATTTTGAGCTTCACGCCTCAGAAGAGCACGAGCTTATAATAAAAGTATTAGCGTACGCTGGAGTAATTATAAGAGCCGCTGATATAACACAAGTAGCTGCTCAAAAAGATCAACAAATAACTCAATCTGAACGATAATGGCAGAATCAAGAAAAGTATATACTAACCAAGCCTATTTTGCGAACTTTGAAAACGACGCAGCAAATACGCCCTCTGATTTTAAAGGCTTAGGATATTACCGCAGGGTAAGTTTAGAAGATGTTATAAACAACTTTATTGTTGCTTATATAGGAGAAGAAAAAACATTAGCTAAAGTACCTAGGTACGAAGTCGACTTTTGGGCCCAGCGTGGTTTACAAGAGTTTAGTTATGATATACTACATTCTGAAAAAAGTATTGAAATAGAGCTTAATGATGCTTTAACATTTCCACTACCGCAAGATTATGTTAATATTACAAGTTTATCTGTAGTAGATGTTAATGGGAATAAACACACACTACTCCCGCAGAAAAAATCAAACAACCCTAAAGCTATATTGCAAGACTCCGATTTTACTTTTTTATATGATGTATCTGGAGAGCTACAGCAAGCTGCAAAATCAACAACAACTGATAGATTCCAAACAAGCTCAAATATTGCGGGTGCTGCTCAAAATAATTACCAAGAGCCTTATGATGAAGACTATCTAGGCTCTGTTAAAAGGTTCGGGAGCAACCCAGAAGATATGAATACTAGTGGGACTTATTTTATAGACTACACTGAAGGCATTATATACTTTGACGGAAGCTTTGGCAGTAGAGATAGTAATGTAATTGTTTTAGACTACATTTCTGATGGCTTAGCTGAAAATGGAGACTTATCTAAGGTTTTTATTCCAAAGCTTGCTGAAGACGCTTTATATGCTTATATGCTTTACAATTTAAGTAAAGTTAGACCAATGAGCGCACAGCTAGTGCCTTTATACAAAAAAGAGGCAAGTGCTAAAATGAGAAACACAAAAATAAGACTAACAGATTATAGCTCTAAAAATTTAGCTCAAGTGCTAAGGGGCAAAGCAAAATGGATTAAGCATTAAATATATACTTTTTATGGTATTTATGCAATATATATTATATAAATATAATATATATTCAGTAGTATAGCTTTTTAATCACAAATAAATCAAATGGCAGAAAGTAAAAGAACGTTCCAGTCGGCTAAAATGGATAAAGACATTGACGACAGAATATTACCAGCAGGCACTTATAGAGACGCACTCAACGTTAGTGTAGATTTTTCCGAAGATGCGAATGTTGGAGCATTGGAAAACCTTAAAGGCAATGAACTTTTAGCTAATCAAAACATTCTAGGTTTGAGTGCGGCTTCAAATCCAAACGCAGAAGTAATTGGCAGCATAGCCCACCCAGAAGAAAATAAAATTTATTATTTTGTTACAGGTGACAACACCGATGGAATATTCGAGTACGACTTCAGCTCACCCACTCCAACTGTAAATACTGTAATAGTAGATTCATTAACGGAAGTGCCAGAGGTTACAACCGTTTTCAACTTTGCAGATGCTTTTGTAACAGCTTCTATATCACAAAGCGGGATAATTTCCGTTGCAAGTGGAAATGGTGTTGCTAACGCTATAACCCAAACCCAAGCACCAAATAATACTGGATCCGCAATAAGTGTAACAATACAAGTTAGAGTTAGAGTTCCAGCTGGGTATTCTAATTATAATAACTACGTACAAGGGCCAGTCACGGTATTTCAACCTTCTGTAACTGCACCATCTCCAACAACAACATTTTCTAGCAATGTTGCAAGTACAACTGCAACACTTAATGGTAAAATAAATAGAAATAATGTGGGTGTTACAACTGTAGGTTTTAACTGGGGTTATAATACAGCTGGAACAGCTTTAACAGCTTCAGAGCTGCAAACAGTGGGACCAACCGGCGGAACTACAGTTTCCACTGTCTCTCAAAATCACGGTACCGTTGATTTTAAATCAGATGTAACTCTTTTACCTAGCTCTAAGTTAATAAGCTTTATTGCTTTTGCCACTAACTCGGTAGGCACAGAATACGGTGATGTAAAAACATTTAACACTGCAACAGTTATTGCTCCTACGTATAATACTTTGCCAGATGATAAGTTATTTATTTTCCCAACAATTTGTGACGAAACAACAAACCAACTTGGCCCGTACTATCCGGGTTATGGTGACTTTGAAAAGGCAGATGGCAATTTTTATTTTGCCGTAGTTGCTTCAAAACAAAGCGGTTTATTTGCTGACTATACCGATTTAACAAATGAAACAAGTTTATTAAGCAATACAGGTCCCGCTACTTTAACTTTTGCCAATGCTGGACCAAATTATCCAACTAATTATGCGAAAACCCGAAGTGAATATGTTACAGCAACTACCACTGGAATGTATACTATTACAGCTTCCAAAGCTGGGCTAACGTCAAATAGCATACAAATAAAAAAAGGAACAGTCTCTAACGCTGTGTACACTTCTACTTTTAATTTAAATTTTTCAAAAACAGGAACCGGAGCAGTGCCGGCTGTAGCTGTGTTTGACCATAATACGAGTGGCTCACTGCACTGGAATGCTTCTCCACTCCCTTTAGCTAGTTTCAAAATAGGGCCGTTCGAGCAGTCGCATGGCAACGGCGCTATAATAATACCTATAGCAAATGATACTAATGTTCCTTTAGCAACAGCAACAACTTCAAGTTTTACAGGGTTTGACCCTACGAAATTAGATGTTTCTATAACAGGGAAAACAGAAGGTGTTGACTATAACTATTACATTTCAGAAGAAGCTATGTCAATTTGGGGCTCTAATGCATTAAGCTCCGTAATACCAGCTATTGTTATAGAGGCGGACCCTTACACTTTAAATACCAACCAATTTGGTTTTACTGCAAACTTAGACTCACACACTTTAAATATAACATATAATTATTAATTATGCCAAAAGCAATCATAACACAATCAACGCCTATTTCTGAAGCTCAAAATTTTATAGCTGAAAGCGAGATTACTGTAGAAAGCATTGTTAATGAGTATAACTTTAATTTAAACTTCTCAGAAGGCGATGTTATAAGTTTAGGCACAACTTTATCATTAAATGAATTTAAAGAGCCAGAAATCATAAATGGCGTGGTTCAAACACCTAAAGTAATTATAACATATGTCTAGTAAAATATTAAAATTTAGTAAAGATCGTTTAATAACAGGAATTAACATAGTTGATGGAATGTTATTTTTTACAGACAATCATAGTGAGCCTAAAAAAATAAACATTGAAAAGTTTAAAGGTAATGACCCAGACGTCCCAGTTGACCACAGTACAGGCACAACATCCATATACAGACGGACATTTCAAGAGGCTGATATAACCGTAATAAAAGGTCATCCAAAACACGCTTTAAACACTGATTTAACTACTTCTGGTGGTTATTCAAGTGGTGGTGGAGATGGTTATGGTGGTGGTGGTGGTGATATTATTGTTGACCCAACACCCGATCCCGTAGCAAACACCTTTCGTATTTCTACTCAGAAGCCAAGCGCAGGGGCGTCAATAAATAAAATAAATTTAGAAGGTAGATTAATAACTGGAGTAAATGAAATTGGGGAGCAAGGCTTTTATTATACATTTAGTGATAGTTTTGGATCTAGAACGGATTTAGAGGATATTGATTCGCTTATTGAAAACTTAGGCAACGGAGTATATAAGATACAGGAAGACGCGCTTAGTGAAGGTATTTATAATTTACAAGTTCCTACAAGTACTGCTTCTTCTCAAGGAGCTGTTGTTGGTGGTTACGTATACTACATTGCATACTGTATAGTGAAGGTTTCTAATAACGGAACTCAGCGCGATGAAGTTAGATATGCAAGCAAAAAGGAAGTTTATAAATTAGAAGATACCACTTCAGTTCCAACTGGAACAATTTCTGATTTAAAAGTAACAATTTCTAAAAGACCTGGTTTATTTGCTGGTGCTAGTTTATCTACAACTATATATGCTACCTTTAGCAATACAACTAATTTATTATTAAACGATTTACCCCGCGGTTTTTATATAAGTGCTGCATATAAAGAAATAGATAACCCAACTCCGCCAACAACAACAGAAATCACAGCCCAGGTTGATGATAAGCCGGTTGATAGTCAAAGTCTTTTCCCTATAGCATACAACCAAAGGTCTCAAACAAGTTTTGGTTTTGGAAACGAAAATCAATTAAATTTGAACACGTATGTAGACATGAGCGCACTAAACACGGGCGATTTGTATTTTGTATATTGTTATATAGAACTTCCTGACGGTACTATCGTTTATTCGCCAGTAGAACGGTTTGTGGTTGACGCAGAACCTAACCAAGAGGGGCCTAGTTTAGCTCACAAACCAGCTGATGTTCAAGAAACAGAAGTGGGTTTAAATGCAGAAGTTTATAATGCAGGAGCAGAAGCCACTATAACAGAAAGAGGGTTTGTTTTTTCTACTGAAGTGGATGAAATTAATACCGTTAATAGAATATTTACAGATTTTAATAGTCAAGCACCTTATGAATATAACGGAAACGAAAGTATTAACAATACATTCAAAGTTCCCGTACCTATACCAACTGGAGAAGATGGCTTAGGGGATATTTCTATTTCTACAGAAAATTATTTAACTAATCTTTTAGGAGGAACAACATTAAATTATGTTGCTTACGCTATAAATAGCAGGGGGCAAAGAAGTTATGGGGGCGATTACTCTGTAGGAGGTTTTTTCGCTTCGAACAATGGAATGCTTAGTGTTATTACTCAAGAAAATAGCACACCAAGAATTCAAGCTGGAGTTGGACTTAATTACTATAAACATGAGGGAGCTAACACGGACCCTCTTGAGCCTATTTTTACTTTTAAAGTTTTAGGAGGTATATCTGACCCAACTAAGGTTACAAGCATGGGTATTGTTTATGCTTATGCTACCGGACCTAATATTGATTACGGTGTAACTTACGAAAACCTTATAAAATTTGCTGGCGATGAAGAGCATTCAAAAATTGACCTTGCACCAACCTCGGTAAATCTTGATATAACGCAATTTGATTACACAGGAGTTGATGCAGACCAAATAATTGGTAACTTTGCAATCAAAGACGGATTTGAAATTGCAGGTAGTAAATATATTAATCCAGACGACTCAGCGCTAGTAGAAGCAATTAGAGTAAGTAGAGGAGACGATCATATAGAATCTTTAAGTTATACCTGGGGGCAACCTTTAATTAAAACATTAAGCTACTATGCTTATATTGAGTACGACGGTGTAACATACAAAAGTAAAGTTTCTAGAGGGTGGTTTCAAGGAAACAGCGCTATTTGGGGAGACTTAACAGCTTTTACAGGTAGGTATTGCGGCACTATGGCAATGATTGCTCCAACTTTTTTCTCGGGAGGTAGAGAAGCTAGTAAGACGCATCTTCCTGAAAAGCCACCAGTGGGAGGAACAGCTCAAATTTATGGAGCCATGTGCCCAAACTCACTACACGGCGGTACTGTAGGAGGGTCATTACAAGAGCTTGGTTTTTACTGGAGTGAAACACCAATAGACGCTGGTGACGCAAACATAGCAACTAATGAAAAAATAAAAAAATGGACTGAAGCATCAACTACAAGTAAAGTACCTTGTACAGGTGGTGGACCAAACGCTATAGACCCTACAAACCCAGTAAACACAGGTACATCAGCAAAACACTGGCACGTAGGTGCTACTAGTGATAATAGGGGACATTTTGAATTTTCTGCCACCATTGGACCATTTAGTTCGAATGCTACTAAAATATATTGGGTTCCTTATTTAAAACCACAACCAAGAGGTGATTTAGCTGGTTTATGGAACTTTAGTGCACCTCCTGTAGATATATACGCTAATAGCGCAGGGGGCGGCGCATTAAATTCCTTTAGTATTGGAAGCGCTATAACTACTATTGATGTAGAACCTAGCGTTTCAATAACATCAGCAAAGGAGCTTAGAAGTGGTTTTTTGGGCTTTACAGGCATGGCAGAACCAGGGTCTAGTAACTACGAAATAAGTAGAAAAGGTTTTTATATTAAACCGCTTTCTAGTTTTGCTACACCAAACGATCAAGCTTCTGTTAAAACAGAAATGGCTAATGCAACTGGTAGAACTACATTATACACTAATAACAACTTTAACCCCGGCTCTGAGTACGGTGCTAGCAGTACATTTGCTACAGGAAGTTATTTGGCTTCTGCTTTTTGTGAAATAATTATAGCAGGAACCACGTATATAAGAATATCTGATAATAACCGAAGAGAAGACATTGGAACACCCCCAGCTTCTACAGTAATAACCACACCTGTAGTAACTAACACGGGCGGGGGAGATGTTATGAGTGGAACAGTTGATTCTAAAGGAGTTGCGATAGCATCAAAAGGTTTTTATCTACTAGAAGTAAAAGGTAAGCTACATAACAACCCTAATTTAAGTAAACCATCAAATGGAGCTGCTTTAAAGCAAATTTTTAATGGTACTTTACCTAGTAATGTAACTGCTATAAATGAACCCAGCTCATCCACAGACCCCTTAAGTTCTGCTGTTTTTCGAGCTAGCATACCAAATCAAAAAAGAGGGTATGTTTATTATTACGCTGCATACGTTACAAACAGTAAAAGCGAAGAGGGTATTTCTCCTGTGGTTAAGCACAAAGAATACCAGGAAGTTATTGATAAGTTCATAGAAATAAGTCCCGTTCCTTTTAGTCATACTATTAAGGCGGACAACAGAGGGCGAGTTAGTTTGTCAGGCGACACGAGCTCATACGTAAACCAAGTATCTGTAAAAGTTACGACCGAAAACAACTCTGCAGATAATTTTAAATTTACAGTTTCTCAATGGAACTCTGGTGGTAGAATTAGCACAATTAGCAAAAGAACTAGTCCGAACGGTAATTTTTTAGATATACCTTTATTAGAAGCAAATTTTCAAACTTCTCCTAGACAATGTACTTTAAAAATAACACACGCCACAGATCCCAGTAAAGAAGTTGCACTATCAATACTTCAGGAGGGCAATAGTATCATTATGGATGAATTTGATGATTTCATACCACCTCGAGACTTACTGAATGACGATTTGTTTGGTAATGATTTTGGGAACTTATTTTAATAGATTAACTTTAAATAAATAAAAACGCATGGCTGATAAAGTTAAACCTTTTGAAGAAATATTTCCCTACTTAAGCTATAGATGGAGATACGACGATGGGGAATACTCTCCGTATGCTCCTTTTACTGAGGTTCAATTTAGTTCTACTTCAGATATAGATGATTTAACACGATTTAAGGAAGGTTTTAATTCTTTTATGGTTAATGATGCTGATGAAATTGTAATAACTAAATTACCTAAAGGTAGAGAAGATGTTGTTGCGGTAGATATACTGTATACAGAATCTATTTCAACAACAATATATGTATTAAAAACAATTGAAATTCCCGCTGCTGAAAGAGGTACCGGGAATTTATATGACATTAAAATACCAAGAAGAGCTATTGGTGCTGCTTTAGTTAACGACCAGTTAAACAGACATTTTGATAATGTACCTTTAAAGGCTAAAGCACAAGAAATAACTGCTAATAGGTTAATGTATGGTAATTATCTTCATAAATTTGACCAAGGAACCGCTGAGTTAAATGGCGATTTTGCTATTAACACAGGAGTTTCTCTAGATCAAAGTAAACCAGCTGGAAGGTCTGTAAAAACAGATAGGAATTACGAAATTGGAGTGGTGTATATTGACAAGTACGGTAGACAGGGTTCTTTATTGACACAAAAAACATCTACCGGAGCATCTACAGGTTCTTTAATTAAAACAAATTTTACTTATGGTGGTCCAACAAAGCTTACAGGGCAAATTTTAAACACCCCTCCACAATGGGCAACTTGTTATAGATATTTTGTTAAAGACACTTCGGGTGATTTTAATAACATGACCTCTTTTTATTCTTACCTAGATGGTACAGTTGGAGATGATGATGCCACCGCAGCTTACATACAGTTTGATTCAAAAGATAGAAACAAAATTACTGAAGATGATTTTTTAATGCTTCGCAGGTCTACTTTGGTTGTAGAAGAAGGTGAAGTCGTTAGAGAGCTATTTAGACAACCTGTATTAAGTATTGAGAACGAAGCGCCTGACACTGTTAAGCAACAATTAGCTGAAAGAAAAGTTGCTTCTATAGGACAGACTTTTAACAGTAAGCAGGCTAAAATATGGAATGGAACAACGCTTGGTAGCGGAGCTAGTACAACCTCAATAGGGCAAACAGTGTTATATTTGCATGACGGCAATAATCCGTTTGATTTAGTTGGTTTAAATAGATATATACAAGACCAGGATGGTACAGCTAATACTTTAGCTGTTGAAGTTGGTAACAATCCAACAACACCAATTACAATAGATTGTACTCAGTTTCCAGAAAGACTTTTAATGAAATTTAAAAGAGCTCAAGGTAGTAATATTGGACAAGGTACTAATCAAGAGACTGAATTATGCGTAGTTGATGAAATTTCACTTTTAGGTAGTACAGGAGAAGACAGAAGAAGTATATTAAAATTAACACTAGATAAGAGGTTTACTTCTCAAGGTACAATTAGTGGTACAAACCTAGGGCTTAGTGTTCAAGGTATAGACATGGAGCAGGATGTAAATAATGATGGAGCGCCTCCATTTTATAACCCTAAAATTGTTTTTTCTAAAATAGCATTAACAGAAACTGCTTTAAATAAACTTAAAGGTTCGTTTTTTGTAAAAATACCTACTGCTTTTACAGACCCGAGCACTTCTGCAACAATTAGATCAATACCAATAGGACAGACTACACTTAATGAAGATGGAGATGTTGATAAATTAATTACATTTGATTTTGAGATAAGTCCTAAAGATGATTCTAATTTAGATTTATACTGGGAAAGCTCTTCAACATTTGATTTAGTAGATCATGGTAAAGTAAACGTAATAAACTGGAGTAATTGCATAGCGGTTACAGGAGGTGTCCCTAAGGCTATATATAAAGAGTCAACAAAAATACTCGACAAATTTAACGGCATTGAACTTGTTAAATCAATAAGAGTTAACACTCCTGACACTAGGTTTGCACAAGAAAGAAGGAAGGCGGGAATAATATTTTCTGGGCTATATAACTCAAAGACAGGTATAAATGAGTTGAATCAGTTTAACATGTCTTTAAACCCCACAAAAGAACTCGAAAACAATTACGGAGGAATACAAAAAATGTTTGCCTTAGATAGCAATTTATTAACATTAACAGAGGATAAAGCATTTAATGTTCAAGTTGATAAAGATATACTATTTAATGCTGATGAAGGGCTTAACGTAACTGCTACAAGTAAGGTTATTGGATTTGCACAAGCATACAGTGGCAATTACGGCATAAGCACACACCCCGAATCTTTTGCTTTTTTCGGTAACAACGCTTATTTTACAGATGCGAAAAGAGGCAATGTAATGCAACTCACCCCAGCTAACGGTCAGTTATTTCCAATTAGCTCTCAAGGGATGTCAAACTTCTTTAGAGATCGTATAGGCACAGCTGATAAACTAATAGGGGCTTATGATGGATCTAAAAAGATGTATACCTTATCTATGCAAGGCTATGACCAAACCAGCGCTTCAATTGGCTCTGAAACAATTCCGAACGAAACCTCTAACATAACTTTAGGTTATAGTTTAAGAGGTAAGAGTTGGACTTCTAGATATAGCTTTATACCTGAGTCTGGTGTAACAATGAACAATAAGTTTTATACATTTAAAAATGGTCAAGCTTACTTGCACAACTCTGACGCTGCGCTTAGAAATAATTTTTATGGAACGCAGTATAATTCAGAAGTAGAAATAATATTTAATGATAATCCGACTTATGTATCAGACTTTTTAACGTTAAATTATGAGGGTGATTCTGGATGGGAAGCAACACAATTAATAGGCGACCAAGACGGAGTACATAATATAACAAACGTAAGAATACTTGACTCTGAAGAATCTGGTTTTTTAGGATGGTTCCTTAAAGAAGGGAAATACCATGGAGCAGTTGTAGGTACACAACCTGTATATATAATTGATCCAAGTGGTTCTGTTGGAGCTGATGGGTTTTGGCCACTTATACAAGATGGTGCAAACACACAGGATATATCTGGAACAAAAGGATTTTTCTTAAAAACAAGGTTTAAAACATCAGCAACGACCGCAAAAGAACTTTTTGCAATTAGTTCTGAATATTACATTAGTCAAACATAAAAAAATAATAAATTATGCCATTACCAATAGCAGGCGCCTTAATAGGTGGTGTTACACAAATTGCCAGTTCCATAATAGGAAGCGGTGCGCGTAAAAGAGAGCAAGCCAAGGCTCGGCAAGAATACGAAGAGCAGAGAGCGGCTTTTAAAGACTTTACGTTTACCAACCCATATTCAAGTATGGAGAACGTTTTTGAAGACGCTACAATCAATCAACAAGCAACACAATTTCAAGCTCAACAAACAGATCAAGCTTTAGCTCAATCACTGCAAGCTGCAACAATGGCTGGAGGTGCTTCTGGAGGTGCCCAAGCTATAGCCCAAGCAGCTTTACAGTCTAAGCAAGGTATTGCAGCTGATATAGCGCAGCAAGAAGCGGCTAATAGAGCAGCTACACTGTCGCAAGAAGCAGCTTTGCAATCAGCAGAAGCGCAAGCGGGAGATGCTATACAACAGCGACAATATGGTCAAACACAACAGCTTTTAAATATGGCTTCTGGTCGTAAAAATGCTGCTGACGCAGCTAGGGCTCAAGCAACTCAAAGACTAGTTAGCGGGATTGGCACTGTAGCTGGCGGGTTGTCTAGTGGTGGATTTTTTAACAGTATGGGCGGAGCTGCTGGAAATGCTAATGCAGGAATGAATTTTGGCGAATACCAAGCAATGGGTGGACAAGGAACTAGAGCGGACATGCAAGGTTTTGGTGGCGGAACAAGAGTTGGTAACTTCTTGAGATCTAATTTTAATTTTAATAATTAATATATAATGGCAAAAATGCAAGCAAGAGGGGGTTATCAAATATCGATTCCACCCCAGATCAGTGGGAATATACATGAGTTTTTAAAATACAACGACATAGCTAAAGCGGGAGCACCTACTAATCTTTTGGGAGATGCTCTTTACGACATAGGGTCTGGGATTGCGCAGATGTTTGAAGATGAAATTTCTCCTGAAAAAAAAGAAATTATTAAAGAAACAAACACTTTTGATCCAAATGCTAATGTAGAAACAACTACAGAAGATACCAGTGTTACTGAAACCCCGGTAGAAACCGGTGTTAATGAAGAAATCCCACCGCCACCGCCTCAACCCCAAATACAGCCAGTAGTAACAACACAAGAAACAACCGATGTTGACGAAACAGAGATAGTTTATGTGAATAGTGATAACCGACCTCCCAGGACAGGACAGTTTGGAAGTGCTAACTCTTCAAGAAGATCAGAAGACTATGATGACTTGAAGCACCGCCAGGGGTTTGCAATACCCAACAGGCAAAAATCCAGTGCTGGTTCTTTTGGGACTGATTACTTTAATCTTAATAAAGGCTTCCCTCGTTTGAGTAAAGAAAAAACAAATGAAAACAGCGTACTGCAAACCCTACAAGCGTTTGCTTATCCTTATAAAAATACCGAACAAGACTCTCCTTTAAGAAGGATTGCTCATGTAGCAAACTCTCCGTTTTTAAAAACAGATAGTTTAAAATACCGAGAAATGCGTGAAATGACATACGACCCTAATAAAAGAGGTTCTATTGGAACAGCATTTCAAGAAGCATTTAACGTTCAGGTACAAAAATTTAATTACGGACAAAAAGTAAAAGCTGACTTTGAAAGTGCTGTAGGCGATGAAATAGGACAACTAGTTGTTGATGTAGATAAGGTTGATGACCAATGGCAGTCTAGTATACTAGCAACTGCTCAAGAAATGAAGTCCTCGTTATACAATGATTACATAGATTATATAAACGGAGACTTAAGTAAAGTTGATTACGAAACAAAAAAACTAGGTTATCAAAGTGAATTAGGAGAATTAAGGCAAGGTAATGATAACTTAGTAAAATCTGCAAAAGTGTATGCGGAGAATAAACATTTAATCGACCCAGACGCATCTGATGACGCTGTTATGGATTTTTGGAACACTAGAGAACAAGCTCCTGGTAATATTAAAATTCAAAAAGCTGAAAATGGCGTAAGATACTACACTGGGGAAACTATAAATGGGGAATATTTTCAGTTGCCAGTAAGCAAGATTGCTAATGGCACCTCTGGCATGAACTTAGTTATGAGCGCTAATTTAAGTCCAGATATTACAAAAATAGTTGCTGGTATTAAAACAATAAAAGAGCAGACTATTTTAGAGAACGGATATACAATGGGTAACCTTAAAGCGGATGATCCAAGAATTACCAACTACTCAGTGAGCAGATTAAAAAGTGCTCTTAATGATGAAAGTGTTTTAAGGTCTGCAGCTGCTAAGTATGGAAACTTAAACTCAACAGCTTACGCAGAAACTATAAAAGATAAAGAAGACAGAAGTGCTCTTATTCAAGATTTAGCTGAACAAATACATACGGAAGTTGTAGTACCTCAGTATATTCCTGAAGAAAGAACGTATACAACAAAACAAAAAGAAGCTGCTCCTGATAAAAGAGCAAAAGAGCAAACAGAAGCTTTTGTAGAGCAATATGATAGTTTAGGAGAAATAACTGAAACAAATATAAATAGCCTAAAACAAGGCAAAATTACCGATGCTCGATTCGTTGAAGGTAAATTAAAAGTTAAAATTGGTAATAAGGTTATTGCATTATCTGACGACCCTTCTGTAAGAAGAAAACAAATTATACAACTACAAGGAGGACAACTCCGATACATAAAATAATATGGAAGACGAAACAATGACATTTTCTGAGTGGCAGAATGGACAATCGCAAGATATTTCACCTAAAGAAAATGAGGAAGCAAACGAGTTCGATAACAATAATTCTGTGTCATTTGACCAATTTCAAATGGATCAATTTGAAACACAGGAATTACAAAGAATAGAAGCTGAAGAATTTGAAAGCGACGTACAGGCTAAACGAGAAGAAATAAAAAACGCAGCTAAAGAGTATAATTTACCTGAATGGTGGATAAGAACATTAAAAGGCATTAAAGGTTCCACTATGAATATTAGTGAAGGTTTTGACAATCTTATTACTGATGCTATAATTGATACTTATGATGAAGTTGTTGGTGGAGGTAGAAGTGCTGAGGAAAAAAGAGCTTTAGCCGATAAAGTTTTTAGCTTAGGAGGGATATTGCCAAATACAGATGCAGATATAAAGGAAAGATTTGGCGATCCAGCTGTTGATATAGCAGCTTCATTTACTGATTACGGTACAATAGTAGACGAAGACACAGGAGAAGTTAGACAAAAAGACTTTGTTGATTTAATAGGGGAAGATGATTACAAGGCAGCTGCAGATAATTTAGCCAGCAACTTGGTCCAGGCAGCGCCATCTGCTCTAATAGCTATGACGGGTATAGGAGGGGTCGTTGTTTTAGGAGGATCCGCTGCGGGTGCTAAAGCAAAAGAAATTGATGAAGAGTACGGTACCGGTGTAGACTTTAGTAAAAAATGGGCAAACGCAGCAACAACAGGTGCTGGAGAATTTGCTACTGAATTAGTAACATTTGGTTTAAGTAGAGGTTTAGGTAAAGTCGCTACTAAATACGGGTCAAAAGCTATACCTAAGTTACTTAAACAATTTGGAGATGTTGCTTTTGGTGTTGCTTCAGAAGGCGCATCTGAAATTGGTGCGGATGCTATAAGCAGGGCTGCGGATAAATATTACATGGGAGATACTACAGCTTTTGAAGGTTTCGGTAGAGCCTCTGTAGTTAACGGTGTTATTGGTGGAATTATGGGAGGTGGTATGTCTTTTATAAATAACGGTAAGCCAACAGGTACTATAGCCCAAAAAGTTGTAACCCCGTCATCAATAAGAAACGCTCAGAAAAAAGCAGCTGTAGAAATGCAGATGCTAAAAAATGAAATAGCTAATGCGACAAGCAAAGAAGCTGAAGACATACTTAGTCAACAATTAAAAGATAAGCAAAACTCATTACGCGATTCAAATAAGATGGTACAAAACCAGCTTAGTAATTTGTCAGATGAGCAGTTAAAAAGACTAGCCGAGGTTAGTGGTAAAATAGCTTTGTATGAAGACATGCTCAGTGATGATAACTATGATGATGCTTCAAAAGGCTTATTCAGATCACAAATTGTTGATTTAGAAAATGAAAAAAACACAATATTTTCTAATCCAGACATAACTGATATTCAAAAAGCAGAACCAGTTAGTAAAAAGAATGTTGAATTATCTAAAGAAGCACAAAATTTATACGAAAGTAATAGTAACCCTACCGTTATAGCAGATAAACTTGGTGGGCTTGCAGGCACTGTGGCAAATAGAAAATGGAGTTTAGTTGCGCCAGATCTACAGGTTGGTACTTATCAAGATTTCTTATCAGCTTTAAAATTCGGCAAAGGAGGTATTGTAGACATGGTACGCACCTATGAAGTGCAAAAAAACGATTCCATAGCTGCGTATGTTGCTTCTCTTATGGATAAACGCGCAGATAGAATTATAGGTAAGTTTACTAAAAGAAAAGCGGATACATCTATAGAAAAGGCTAGAGGTGTTATGGCTGAAGAATCTGGGCCTACAGCTGCAGAACTTGCGGATAGACTAACAATACCTCAACAAGCAATTGAAAAAGCAGCAACCAATGCAGAACTATTTAACTTAAAGCTTGACAAAATATCTAATATTAAAGATTATGTTAAGCAACAAAAAGATTTCTTTAAAACATATCTAACACCTGAAATAAAAAGTTTTTTAAAACCAAAAGGCTCTCAGTTGGAAAAACAGAAGGCTTTAAAGAACTATGTTTATAAAAATGTAGATACGCTTAAAGAATTATACATAGCGGCGCCTGGTTTAAATAAAGTGCGCTCTGGGCCTATTGCAACATGGAGTATTACTCCGCCTACTAATAAAGAGTTTGCAGACTATATTATGGGTGAAGATTTAGATTTGTCTACACCTAAAGGACGCAATGCTTTAAATAGCAGAAAGGATAAAGTTGCTGAAAGAATTGCTGATAGTCTAGGACAAAAAGCTTGGCAAGAATTTGTTGATAAAAACCAAGATACTAGCGATAGCATCAACAATTTGAGTAAACAAATCGTAGAAGAATCCGCGGATAGAATGTATACACCAATGGAGATTGGGGAACGCATTAACTCTCCAAGATTATTTGCTAAAACGATTAAACCTATAGCTGATAATATTGTAAAAAACAAAGGCTACGACAATAACGCTTTCCGCGAATTTGTAAAAAAGTCACCTTTTCCTAATTACGCTATACAGTTTGCTAAAACCATGTACGATGAAGGCAGTCTTGTGGGCACAACGTATGGAGGCATAATATATGAAGACGCGTCAAAAGCTTTCTTAAGAGCTGCTGGCATTAACGTCCTTGAAGTACAATCTGGAGGATTTGATTCCACAGTACCTGATTTACAAGTAAAAGTTCCAGATGGCAGGCTGCTAAACGTTGAGTATAAGTCTAACAAAGGTGATAGGCTAGGCCAATTTACTATTAGGATCGAGCCAGATGGGAATATTAATTATATTGAGAACAGAAAAATAATAGATATAAGTAAATATCCTGGAGGTGATGTAATAAATAATTTTATTCAAGATAAAATAAAAAGCAAAGCATTTAAGCAGGTTCTTGACAAAATAAACGAAATAGAAAATAGAATAGGCAACGATAAAATAACTAATATACCGTTTGGTTCAGCCATAAAGCAGAGTACATGGGACCAAATATTAAAGCTACCTGCCTATAGACAATTAGTTGAAACTATAGAAATACCTATTGAAGCTGTAATAGATCATTATACTGGTAAAGGTCCTGATAAATCTTCTTTTTTGATACAAATTGGAGGAAGTGGACTATACCATTTTAAAGATCCAATAAAAGGTATTCCTTCTAAAAAGTTTGACGGTAATGTCGTTGCAAGGTTTAGGCTAAAAAGTGGCGGCGGGATGGGTAAAAACGGAAAAGCTTCGTTTAGCTATGTTGCCGAGCTTGGCATGCAAGGGGAATTTGAAAATTCAGATTTTAATTTAGACAACAAAGAAAATGTTGCAGACTTTAAAGCTGCTGTTGATAACATAACACCCGACGATAAACTATCCTTCCAGTTAAAAAGGCAAGAAGCTTTAGAGGGTTTAAGAGATGTTAAGGAAAAACAAATAAACGAAACTTTAGCTAAGCAATTTAAAGACGTAAGCAATGTAGCCGCTACGGAAGATACAGCAAGAACTTTAACTGCATTGCTAGATAACGCTTGGGGTGGTAGTGTTGATACTACAACCAACAAAGCTACAGCTGTTGAGTATCTTGTAAAAAACCAAGGCTTAACACCGCAAGAAGCTAAAGATGTAGTAAATAAAGTGAATGGATTCCAGCAATCAAATTTTGTGTTTGTTAATAAAGATGGCTCTAACTTAGACACTAAGTTTCATGAATTTCAGCATATATGGAACAAAGTAGTGTATAGCAAATCACCTCGTGTTTTTAATGCTTTATATGAAAAAATAAAGAACGAAGCCCCCGAGCTTTATAAGCAGCAGGTTAAAAGAATAAAAGAAGCTGGGTACAATTTTAAAGAGGATTCGTTTGAATGGAAAGACGAAATCATAGCTGGCATTGGAGGCTTAAACATAGCTAAAGAATTTACTGACCCGCAACAGCAAAAATCATTTAAAGATTTGATGTTGGAATATTGGGACATTGTTAAGAAATTTTTAGGCATATCTAAAATGGCTAAAGATAAAACTTTGCAAGACATGTCAGTCGGTGAGGTTTTAGACGTCATGGCTTATGAAGTATTATCAGGTAAACCTGGTTCTGTACTATCTAAAATGAAACCAGAAAGCTGGCTAGCTCCGACTATGACAAGATTAGATCCTTCTTACAGTATTTCTAAGGATAAACAATTTCAAGGGCTACAAGCGTTGAAAAACGAATATAGAGATTCTAAGGATTTATCTAAAGCAATTGAAGCTGGATATAATGTAGTAAAAGGTTCTTATTCTTTAGAAACTTGGACAGAGTTTGTTGAAAAAGCGGTTAAAGAAGCAAACATTAGCAACAGCAAAACCCTTTATGTAGCTAAAGGGACATGGCTTGCATCTAACGATATTTCTTTAGACAATATACAAGAATTAGAAAAACTTAAGTTTAATGAAGAATTAAATAAAAAAGCACGTAATTTAATATACTCGGCTAAAGATAAAGGTAAGCCTTCTAAATGGTTTATACCGCCTAACGCTGAAGATTTCCGTGGATTGTTATACACGCTTTTTCCTAAAGGAAAAGCTGGTAAGGAAGCTAAGGAATTTTATACAAAGTATGTTTTAGAGACTTATCATCAAGGTGTTCAAAATGCTAATGCCGAGGTTGTTAATAAGCTTAAGGCTGTAAAAGAAGTTATTACAGGTGTAAAAATAAACGAAGATATAGAAGGCACTCCCTACAATGTTGGCACAGCCGTGAAAGTTTACAATTGGGTTAGAAATGGGCAAGATCCATTACCTAACTCTAAAAGCTCTCAAAAGCAAGCTATAATTGATAGAATGATAGCCACTGTTGATGGGGATCCTAAACTAGTTGAGTTAGCTGATTTTCTAAATGAAAACGTTAACATACCTTATAGTGATACTAATTTAACTACTAGCTTAGGCCAAAACATTTTATCAGAAGTTCAGAAAAATGTTAGAACTAAAAACCTCGAAACTTTTGCTAATAATGTAGATGCTATTTTTGATCAAACAAATTTAGACCAACTAGAGAAACAGTTTGGGGATAAATATGTGCAATCTTTAAAAGCTACGATAAAGAGAATGAAAACCGGTAGAAACAGAACTGGTCTTGACTCTCAAAGTAACGCTTTTGCAAAGTGGTTAGGTAGAGCTGTTGGGTCTACTATGTTTATTAACCGAAGATCCGCTTTATTACAGACTATATCGTTTGTAAATTTCATAGGTAAAGACAACAACAATCTGTTTCAAGCTACAAAAGCTTATGCTAGCCCAGATGCTAATCAAGTATTAAAGAAGCTTTGGACTAGTGACTATTTAGTTAATAGACGTGAAGGTGCTAAATTTGATGTGCTTGCAGATGAAATTGCTGAAGAAAACAATTTAATAGATAAAGTGTTAAACTTTGGATTCTGGCCTACTAAAATGGCAGATAGTTTCGCTATAGCTTTCGGAGGAGTTCCTTACTACATAAACACAAGAAACGCTTTAATCAAACAAGGTGTTAGCAAAAAAGAAGCAGAAGCTACAGCTATGCAGAAATGGGTTGAAGCAGCTGAAGAGACGCAACAGTCTTCAGACCCTTCTAAAATATCTGAAATACAAGCCTCTACTGTTGGTAAAATTATATATGCTTTTGCAAACACGCCGTTTCAGTATGCTAGATATGCTAAAAGGAAACTACAAGATGTGGCTAACGGTACGTCTAAAAATCCTAAAAAAGATATGGGTTCTATATTGTATTACACGATAGGGCAAGCTGCTATGTTTAGTGCACTGCAATCTGGATTATTAGCTTTAGCTATGTTTGGGGATGAAGAAGACGAAGATCTTATTGATGAAAAGACATTACAAGCCATAGAAAGGTCTATAACTTCTTTTGCTAAATCTCTAGGTAACCCTGGGGCTATAACAGCAGCGACTTATAGTGTTCTCAAAGAAGCTATGCAAGACAGAACTTCTGGAGAAAAAATAGCTTTAGCTGCTACTGAAATATCACCTCCAATAAATTCCAAACTTAAAGATTTAAACTCAGCTTATTGGGCTAAAAAATATGATGACATACCTGGTATGATTGGAAAAATTGGATCTTTTGTAGGAGTGCCTTTAGATAATATCTTAGCTATAACAAACTCAATGGTTGCTTTCACTAACGACCAGCTCGAAACATGGCAAAAAATAATGTTAGCTTTAGGCTGGAGCGAATGGGATGTTGCTCCTGATGTTAAAAAGAAAAAATCTAAAGCTAATGAGTTTAAAGACGAAATTTGGAATGATGATGAGTGGAATGATGCCGACGATTGGGCTGAAGATAATTGGGAGGACACACCTGTTAAAAAGTTAGAAAGAGGAGTTGCTGGTAGAGCAAATAATGATGGAACTATAGAGATAGACCCCAATCTATCTCCCGTTGAACGCGAAAAAACTATCGCGCATGAAGAACAACATATGAAAGACATGAAAGCTGGTAAGCTTAATTATGATGATGATTATGTATATTGGAATGACGGTAAATACGAACGTAAAAATGGTAAGATTAAATACAAGGGTAAATCTTATATAGAAGGTCATAAAGATCTACCGTGGGAGAAGAAAGCATATGCTGCTGAACCTTCGACTGCAGAAGCAAAAAAGCGTACTAAATTATACGCATAAAAAAAAGGGATGATACCATTACGGCGTCATCCCTTTTATTATTTTATAATGCTAATTGCAAAATATTTAATCCTAACAGAATCCAAAACCCAAACTTATATATTTGAATTATTGTATTCTCTCGTTTATTGTACACATTATCAGAATCATCTAATGTAATGTCATCAACTAATTCTTTAACTTCTAATGCCCGTTCCTCTAGAGCATCTTCTAGTTCTTTAATTTTTGCTTTTGCATCTGCAAATGTAAACCTTTTGTTCGCCATAATATTTAATTAATTAATTTATCCGTCGCAGCTTAAACAATCTGGATCCATTGCAGCTGCCGCAATATCACCTCTTAATACAGATTCGGTACGTGTAT
>Ga0208438_1000061_pt1 | contig 36874 bp, 64 predicted proteins | sample ColrivemetaGS545_FD_187607 | JGI IMG/M metagenome (GOLD analysis project Ga0208438, IMG submission 187607) | Estuarine microbial communities from the Columbia River estuary - Flood tide non-ETM metaG S.545 (SPAdes) (version 2) | ecosystem: Environmental > Aquatic > Marine > Intertidal zone >...
AACTCAATACCTGAAGAGGATAAGCAGCAAGTAGCCATATCAGCCCTTAACGATATTTTCGCTGGCGGTGCGACTAAGGCTAAGCAGTTTAGCTTATCTGGCTTTGTAGACTCCTACGAAGCGCTACAGAGAAATCAAGCAGCAGCCAATAAGTTATGGAAATACATTCCGCCAGAGGCCAAACAAAGAATGGATAGCATCTATAAAGTATCCAAAGGCCTTGTTGAAGCGAATAAGGCAGATTTAAATAATCCATCTGGCACAGCTAGAGCTGTAATTGGTGCCATGGATGCTCCAAATGGTGTTGTGAATAAACTATTTAAGGTTGGCGGGCAAATGGCAGCAGGCGCTGCCGCCACATCACCTTTCGATGCTGGCGTTACTGGCGCAGGGTTTGGCTTAATGAATGCTTTACGAGGCGCAAAAACCAAAGCCAGCCAAGCGGCAGAGGAAATGCTAACAAATCCAGGGTTCCAAGAGGCTATGCAGCGTTATATCAACGGCGATTCTACCGCTGCCAATTCAGTGCTAAATAAGTTAAAATCAACTGCGACATGGTTAGCCAGCCAGCCCCCAGAAGTTAAACGAGCAATCTTAAGGCAAGGCTTAATTCAATATCTGACGAGTGATGAAGAATGAGTATAATTCAAACGAACAAGCCTAATTTTTTTGGTAATGGTGCTGAGCCTTTGAAATCTGGGTATATCTGGGTTGGCGAGCCGAACAAGTCACCGATAGACTACCCGTTGACCGTGACTTTTACTGACTCTGCCGGTGCTTCATTCCCTGCCACACAACCCCTAAGAACGAATAACCAAGGGCAGATACAGTGGAATGGTAAGGCTATAATCGCCAGTGTAAACCAAGACTACTCGATGCTTATTCAGGATTCCACACAGACTGATATCAATAACGGATATACGACAAGCATAGCCGCCGATTCATCACAAGCTAGCTTCTCTGGTGTTCGAAATTACGGCTTAACGCTCGATGCCGCCAAAGCTATCAATGCTGCACCCGGAGACACGATAGGAAACATAGGTCGAACCCTAGTTGATGATGGTGAAGGGTTTGATTGGCTAGTGGTAAGCCCTACAGGGGGTATGGCCGACAATCTAGACTTGATTGACATGACTAATGGCCTACAGGCGCGACGATTAATAAAAGAAGAGCAACCTATTGCTGGGTATGTTCAGTGTGGCAAAGAGTATTATTGTGATGATTCAGTAATACTGACAAAGTATGATTTCGCAGCAGATCTAGCTGCTGATGATGTTTTTGAAAGCTTTGGTCCAACGGCATCAGGGGCTGATAATCCTTTTGCTGACATGGATATTTTACCTCCAAACACTAAGTGGCTAATAATTGCCATTCAGGTCAGGACGCTATCAGATCCAGCTAGCATGATTGTTTCCATGCGAAAGACAGGTACGGCAATAACTAAATTCGATTGCATTAAGCTGCGGGCAGCGATAGATCCGGTTGCTGCTGCCGGCGGAACTATATTCACAAGCGAATTTAAAATTGCGGTTGATGGCGATCTTAGGTTTGACATATTAAAATCAGGCATTACGTCTGGCAGCGGCCTAACATTTATACAGTTGCGCGGATTCGGAGTTAAGTAAATGGCAAACTTTCCAAACTATTCAAAGAAAAGCTTTACAGTATCGCAAAACTTTTTAGCTCGCGATCCATCAGGTGGTGGTGATGTCATTCGGGTCCAGGGCCAATCGATACTTGATGCTGCCGTGCTTGAAATTCAACAAAGCGGCAATATTGTAAATTCAATCGATACGCTGACACAGGCCATTACTACAGATTATCCGAGTGGTCAATATGTACTAACGGGTGGTAGCGCAATCGTATTAGATGGTGATCAATCAATATACCGAGTAAGCGATCCAGGCAGTGGTGGAATCGTCATGACTAATGGCAATGAATTAATGTTGTTATTTCAGGCTAATACCGGGGATGCTGGGGACTATAATGTAGGTTCAGCAGACGGAGAAATTCCAACTAACGCGATAGCAGACACGCTGAGAATTAAATCAGTCGCCTCAATCGCAGACCTGCCGCCCGTAGTTATCGGAAATACGATCTCAACTAACGGCTATCACCCAGCTTCAACCGCTGGCGGCATTGGTAAGGGCGTCGGCAAAGTAGCCCGTCACGACGGTGTTATTAATTTTGACCCGACTCGTGTAGCTGAAATCGGCACGGCTGCTTATTACGTTAATTCTGGCGTTGATGCTGATTGTTGGGTGCGTACTAGCGCTGGCTACATAACACTAGCGAAGGCCGGGGCAAAATTTGACGCGTCAGACGAAAGCGCCGTATTCGCCGCAGCAGCTAGCCTCCAAAAAGTCATCGAGTTTAACGACGATGAAATATCTATAAACACAACAGCAGTAACGACACATTTAAATCTGTTTGGAAAGGGGAGAATAAACTTAATAGATAATGCGACGACACACATGTTCACGCTTGGGGCGTCTGCGAATTACTCACTAACGTTCACAGGTGAGTTCACTCTCGATGGCAATAAGCTTAACCAGGTTGTGGCCCCCGGCTTAGGTCCTGATCTTATTAGTGCCCAGGCCGTAGTTAATGTTTTTGGTAAATTAACTTTGCAAAACGGTCAGCGTTACGGTCTGAAAACTAATGGCCCTAGTGGATTAGTGATAAACCATATCGCCGGTCTTGGGATGGATAACGACGTTGTTCAAATGGAAAACTCTGACAACTCAAGTATCGACCTAGTAACCTCAGATGCAAGCTGTTCCGGCCATACGATGAAATTAAAAGACGACTGTCAAGGAAATACAATTGGCCGCGTCAACGGGTTTACAGTAGCGCCCCGATTTGCCCTAGAGCTGTTCTCAGATAACGCGAAGGCGACTGCGCCCAGATATAATACTGTCGGAGAGGTCAACGTAAACGGTCAGAACTCAGGCGGCGGTGTTAGCATATCGGGAGCGCATAACAATACTATTAACGCTGTTAATGCTATTGATTGCCCGTCTGTTGCTTCGTTAGAGTTTGCACAAGGGGCGTCTGATAATACCGTTGGTAAATTGGTTGCTGAAAATTGTAACAGGTTAGCTCTAACGGGAACCGGAGCTAAACGAATAGCTCGAAACGTAGTTGGGCATGCAACAATTTTGGGAACTATAGCCAACTCGATTGGTATTTATTTTTTCGAGGCTGATGGGTGTCATGTTAATTCGGCAATAATTAAAGATGTCAATACTAATCACTCGATAAGAATGCAGAATGCTAACAAATGCAAAGTGACAAATTTTTCATCTGATGGTGGATCTGGCGTAGCGCTTGAGGGTGTTCTAATAGACGGTAGTAGTAATCAGTGTGAAATTACTGATGGCACTATTGAAAATCACACAGTTAGTGGTCGATTTGCGATAAAGGACACTACGACGAATACCAACTTTTTTGCCCGCATTAAATGTCGCAATAATTTTAGTTTTTTCACTATACCCGCGACATCGCAAGCAATCGACATACAGAACAATGATGGCCCTCTAGCAGGTTCTGTTACGCTAACAGCAGGAACTGCTACTACTGTGATTAATTCTTCAATTACATCACTGTCACGCATTAGTTTATTGCCTACAAATGCAGCAGCGGCAGCACTAACGGGGATATACATTTCCGCAAAAAACTCACAAACGAGCTTTGTTATAACGCACTCAACAGCAGCAGGAACAGAAACATTTGACTACACAATTGATTAACAACAGAGGTAACACAATGGAATATCACGTTTATATGACTACTCAACCAGATCCTACGCCGCCGCCACCTCCACCACCTAGTGACGCTAGCGGCGGGCCTGGTGGGCGCAACAATGACACAGGCACTTAATTTGTGATCGATCCAGCGCACCTAGGCGGGTTTATCATTGATTCAATTTTCGTACTTATTGCGATAGCAATTTATTACGTTAGTAGAAACTCAGTCGCTTTGTGTGCGCTGGTCGTGTATTTGACCGTCCTAATATTCGCTTATGGTGGGTTAGAACTAGTCAACTACAACAGCATTTTTAATGTCGATTATCATTTTTTAATGGCTGGCCTAGTGCTGGCCTTTTTGATTTTTACAGTACGAAAACCAAGCTATTGGGTGCTAAAACTTGCGCTGTGTCTAAACTTTCTCATTCATGCCGTTATGATCGTGAAAGAGCCCGCACAGCAAATGTATTTAATCAGCTCAAACGCCTATACTGTCATATATAACAGTTATGAGAACGCGCGAATCATAGTAGTTTCGCTCCAACTAATGGGGTTAATTAATGGCATCAAATATGGGGGAAATAACGATACTAATAATCGGCTTCGTTCTCGTATTTGGCGCACTTTTAATGATCTTCGCGTTCATACCATCCGCCTATTACGAGTTAAAAGGTTATGAGCGAAAACATCAGAGACTTGCCGACAGAAGCGATAGTAAGCAAGCAATTCAAAGAGATACGGCAGGAGTTCAAAGAGGAATTCAAAGAGAATCGACAGGAGATTCGAGAGCTAACCAAGCTAACGCACGAAAATGCGCTGAGCATCAAAGAATTGGTTGGTGCACTTTCAGAGTCGTCACTAGAGTCAAGGTATACAAGGAATGATGTCAAGGGCCTAGCTGATAGATTTGATAAATTCGCCGATGAAACAGATGATAGGGTCGAGATTTTAGAGGTGGCGAGTGCAGAAAAAAAGGCGAACCAGAAGTTAATTATTGCAATATATTCAGCCATACTTGCATCCATATTTACATTCGGTGGCTGGCTATTTGGTAAAAGTTGAGGTGATTTATGTTCACACTATCACAAAGATCCATACAGCATATGAGTGGCATCCATATCGACCTACGCCGTGTCGCTGACAGGGCTATTCAGCTAACTAAAATTGATTTTGGTATCCCAAGCACTGGCGGCATTCGATCCGCTGAAATGCAAAACGAACTCTTTAAAGCTGGTAAGTCAAAGTGTGATGGCTACGAAAACATGTCATACCATCAAAGCGGAAATGCCCTAGACTTTTACGCATACGTTGACGGCGCTGCAAGCTGGGAGCCTGAGCACTTAGCACAAGTAGCCTGCGCATTTCTTCAAGCTGCCAATGAGCAAGGCGTAAAGCTTAAATGGGGTGGACTATTCAAATCATTCACTGATATGCCACACTTCGAGATTGAATCATGAACGAACACACCGAACCACGTCTAGTTTGGACAAGATTTGCGGGCTTGTGCGCTCTTTTCCATGCCCTAGCCTACACTTTGTTCGTAGTGCCAATTAGCGAGCCTGTGCTATGGTTTGACGGATTTGTAGTGGCTTGCTGGATGCTGGGTGGTAATGGTCGGGCAGCTTTAATTGATGCAATTAGAAATTGGAAGGCGAAATGATATGTGGCAATCTATACTAAAACCTGCACTCGGATTAGTTGAAACAGTCATAAAGGGGAAGCAGCGTGTTAAAGAGGCAGAAATCTCTGCGAAAGAGAAGGCAATCGAGTCAAAAGACAATTGGGAACTCGAAATGGCCAAGGCTTCAGCGACTAGCTGGAAAGATGAGCTTTGGACTGTTTTGTTTGTTGCTATCATTGCGGCTTGCTTTATCCCTAGTACACAGCCTTATGTCTTTGAGGGCTTTCGTGCGCTGGAGGAGACGCCTACTTGGTTTCAAATAGCAATTGGCATGTCGGTAAGTGCATCGTTCGGAATAAAGGCTTATACGATGTTTAAAAAATAGCCCATTACTGGGCTTCATCATTAATTGAAAACAGCTTGCACGCGACAATAGTCACAACGCAAACCAAAATAATCATCCTGCATAATAGCGCATACTCGCTAAACGTCAGCATCCCAACGAACGCAAACGCGGCTATTGAGAATAGTAAAAGTGATAGTGTTGGTTTCATTTTTCAGCCTTCTTTTTTATGCTAATTCTTAGTGTGTCCAAGTCATAGCCACGCCTATCTAGCTCTTCAATTAATGATGGACGCATTTCTGAAGTTCCGTTAATTACGAAGTTCGGAATCTCAGAACAAATGTAGTTTAACACTAGCTTCGTATCGCACTTCGGCACGCCTTTACCAAAAAAAACGCAAATATCGACCTCGCCATAATCCTTACCCATTTGCATTTTGATTTCTTCATCGCCAACCTTTGGCTTACGGTATCTTTTCATTTCCGCACCTTAGCGCCACACCGGGCGCACTTGTAAATAGTAATTGGCGGGTTAATGATCCATATCTTCAACTCGCCACCGCAACTACATTTCATTAAATCGTTATTCCCGTTGCCATTTGAATTTTTAGCAGCGTTTTAGCTGATGGATTGGATGTGCCAGAAAGCGTCTTACATAGGCCACTTGTCGGTATCTCGCAATCTGCCGCCATATTCTCGATCGTTAATTTATTTTCTTTGCGGTAGTTTATGATAGCCTGCCTAAATGCTGCTAATCTTTCTGCAACCGCCTGGTCTAGGTCGCTCATACAAATCCCAAATCACGGTCATCCTGATCAACACGACTTGAAATGTGTTCGTCGATTGCGTGCCATATTCGTACTTTTGCCATGTCTGTTTTGCTATTTCGCTTATCACCTTCTGCCTTACGCTCGTCTTCTCGAGTTTTATACTTAGCGCAACGATGTTTGATTATTGCATCCATGGCTGGATCTATTTGATTTTTCATTACTTCCACCACTCAGTTGATTCATTAATTTCCTGATAATTCGGGCCCTTCAACAGCTTTCCACAAGCGTACGTCTTACCATTTACAGTTTGATCTTTTGCCGAATAGGCACCAAAATAATTTTGCGCAATAGGATTGATGCAAACTTCAATACCGAGTTGCTTGAAATGGTCATGCGCATCTTTTAACTCCGTTTCAAGTATCATTTTGCTGAAATTAGATTGATTAACGATGTGCAACGCAGACCACCAATATACATTTAGCTCATGTAATAACGCTCTTGCCGCGTGTGCTTGATGCAGTGCTACTTTAGCTGCATACCTAGAGCCAAGCAGCTCTATCGGTCTAGTTACCACGATAATGTCACACAGTTCTTTGACTAAATTACCGAGTGATTTTGCTTCTAAGGCCTCTAGCACTTCCTCTGCAATGAACCCCTTGTATCGATCCGCTACCGCGGCGTCACTTGACTCAACACGAATTAGGTCATGCCACCGATCCAATTCTTCTAACACTTGACTCATATTCATCTTGTTTTAACTCCGATACGTTCAAAAAAGTCATCGACGACCTCTACGCATACTTTTTCCATTTCAGTGCGCGGTACACGCACCACTTTTCCAACTGGATCAATCATGGCTAAACTATAGACGCCACCAAAAATGATCCACTCGTTAGTTCGCTTATTCCCACACACCCATGTTTCAGGCTGATATAAATTCATATGATCACCATGGGGCCGGAGCCCCAGTTAGTTGTTATTATATTGGTTCGTCAGTATCTTCATCGACAGCATAGGCATGGCAATAATCGTTTAGCACTTCCTGAACATGGCTGTCTCGGTCTTTTTCTGACATCCCTAGCCATTCTTCAGTAGTCATTCCTGTATCTTCTTCATGCACGCCACCAACAAAACCCGTGTCAACTTTGATTACTACACTCATTCGTAAATCCTTAGCCCCGAAGGGCTTGTTATTAAAAGTTAGGTTGCGTTTAGGCCTTCGCCGTTATCCCTGTGCCACAACGAATGACAGGTAGTACAAAGCCACCTAACATCCAAAGGCCTTGAATAATCATCATGATGCCCGTGAATGCCATGCGTACTAAAGCAAACCTCGCAAGGCAATACTGTCAATTTACCGTCTCTAATAGCATTTCCGACCATAATATGTGCTGCCCGCTTGATGGTATTTTTCTCAATCCACCTAGCAGTAGCTCTATTGTGCGCAGCTTTGCCATTTTCTGTTTTCTGGTAATCCCTACGCATCTTCATGCGCTTAGGATCTCTTAACCTTTTTTTGTCATATTCTTTCTGACATTCCTTGCACTTATGCGCAAGCCCATCATTGCTTGCTGATCTTTTCCCAAAGTCAGATGCCTTCTTTTCAGTATTGCATGATCTACATAGTTTCATATTTTCACCTCCTGCGTAGATCATACGCCAATAAAAACGGAATGTAAAAGATATTCCCTAGAATGGGATCGAATCATCAAAATCATCAATCCTTGGCGGAGCACCATTTGACACTGGCTGTTGTGGTTGCTGGTTAAAACCGCCTTGTGGCTGGTTATGTGGCGCTGGCTGTTGTGGCTGAGCGCGATTGTCAGACCAAAAAACCTTACAGTTTCCTAGTATTGGCCCTTTAACTCCCTGATCCTTTTCCTCTTTCGTTACGTCCTGAGTAACCATTCCACTGTTCCCGTACTGGTCTAATTGATCAAGATCAATAAACACGGTTGCATCAAGATATGTACCCTTTTGCCCCTTGAATAACCGTCCTTTTTCTATCTTGCTAACATCTATTTTTAAGCTTACGCCTACTTTGCTCATTGCTGTGATTCCTCTGCTTTTCGTGCTGCCCGCTCTTCGGACAGTAATTGTTTAATTTGTCGGCGCTCAGGTGCGCCCAAGTGTTTCCAAGCCTTCTCTTGATCTTCTGGCTCTTTAGATGTCCATTCGTCTAGCAATGATTCGCCGTCACTGTTTGACATATGCCCGACTAATAATTGAGCGAATTGATACTCGTCACTAGCAATTACCTTTTCTTGTCGCTCAGCTTCAAAGTCGATACCTTCGCCGCCTTCGTTTATGATCTTAATAGCTTCACTCATACGCTCAACTTTTGGCCAGTATTTCGAAGCCTGCTTGACCACTGTTTTTTTAATCATTTCCTTTTCGTCGGTAACCCAAGGCCCAGATTTTTTCTTATAGGCCATTGAACGATTACGGATAGCGAAAATATCGTCTATTTTCATTTCATGAGTTAAGAAATCGCCGTCTGCGAGTTTAACAACACAATAAGCCCCAATTATAGCGCCACGGTCACCAAATGCGCTGTATTCGTGTTTTGGTTCGACTGAGGTGCCTTTGTTTATGTAAGTGTCGTTAGCGTGAACAATCTTACACTGTGACCACGTAACAGAACCCGTATCTTGCGCCAAGTGCATCAAACCCATATAGGACACATCAAGGCAAATCATGCCGTCACGCGGTACCAAATAAGCATATTTGAGTGCAGGATTTAGCGTTAGGCCGATAGCCGCAATGTTCCTAACTGCATTTTGCACGCTTACTGGATTTGATACCGCTATTTTTACGGCATAATCGTTTTTGTATAGTTGTTGAATAGCGTAGTTCTGCTCAGCTTCCCAGTGTACCGATCCATGCACGCTCGCCAGCTTTGCGAAATCCTGCTGAACTGATACAATGGATTCTTCTGGCCTCATTTGAATTACTTCCGTCATACCTACCCCTTGCCGCCTTGTGCGGCTTTTTTAATACTTAATTGAAACGTTAGCTATTTCATTATTATGAATTGCCAATACTAATTTTTTAGCTGTCTCTTCATCGATTCCTAGATCCATTATTGACTCTTTAGCTGCCTTACGAATCGCGCCAACGTGTTTTTTGTTAGCTTCACGTTTAGCGTTTTCGTCTGCAATGCGCTTAGCCTCAGCCTCTTGACGTGCAACTTCAGCTACACGTGCGTTCTCTGCCGCTTGTGCTGCATCTAGCTTAGCTTGCTTTTCTGCTAATACTCGGCGCTCTTCGGCTTGCTTAGCTTCAATCTTCGCACGCTCTTCAGTAGCAATGCGCTGGCGTTCTGACTCGTCCGCCTTTCGCTGTATTTCCGCTTCACGCTCAATTGATGCCAGACGCTCACGCTCTGCCGACTCTTCAGCTATCCGCTTTTCGCGTGCTTCTTGATCCGCTTTACGCTGTGCTTCTAGTTGCTCCGCTTCAATGCGTTCAGCTTCAAGTTTTGCAGCTCGGTCAGTGTCGAATTGAGCGTTAAGAAGCAAACCGAATTCGTGATCAATTTCAACCTTTGCAGCTAGTTCGGCGGCCTTTTCTGCGTTCATTTTTTCGATAGCCAGCCGAGTGGCTTCTTCTTCAAACTCAGTTAGTGGCTTGCGAATCTCTTCAGCTAACTCTGTTAACGCATCTTTAACGAGCTTTCGATTAGCGTCAATGACCTTTGGAATTGCCTTGTATTCAGCCGCAAGCGTCTTACCGTGCCCTTCGAGATAGGTCTTTGATTTAGTTACTTTCGTAACAAGCGCTTTAATTGCCGCACGGCCTTTAGCTGTTGTGACATCAGGAACGAATGCCCGCGCTTCTGCTTGTAGTTGTGCAACCACATCGTTGACTTTTTCGCCCTTAGTGAAGAACGGCACCAACTCAACTTTTTCCAATACGATTAATTCGTTACTCATTTTGCTGCTTCCTTTGTTAGCTTTTGTAGCCTTTCAGCAAGCTCTAATAGCTCACTACCTGTTAAATTTAGCTGCTGGCTAAACTGATATATTCGCTCAACACTCCAAGCTGTTCGGCCTGCTAATTGGTTAGAGATCGTTTGAGGGCATAAATCAACGCACTTACTAATGGCCTTTATTGACAACCCTAGAGTGATCATTTCATGACGAACGACTTTTGATATTGCTTGCTCTATATTCATAACTTCCCCTTATTTGGTGAGTGGCACAGATACTAAAGCAATCATGGCCAGTTATGAAATAATAAAAAAGAATAATGAGTTGTATTTATATGAATTAACGGTATTTCATAACGTAACGTTATTGCATTAGTATTACCACATCGAAACAAACAACAGCGAGAAACGAAATGTATAACTCAATCAACGACGCAGAAACAACATTAGGTAACAGCGGTGTATTTGAGTGGTTCGAATACGAAATGCTAGAAGCGGTTGCAGAGTGGATGTATCACGAGGACGCAACGCCAGAGCAGGCCGCCGAATATTTTGAAGTTGCATAATTAACCGAATTGGAGAGCTAAAATGACAGATCAAGTTCAATTAAAGAAAGATGCAGAGCGTTACAGATTCTTACGCAACGGTGACGATGGTGAGCTCTGGAATGATTTGAAGCTTAAACCGGCTGATTGGGATGTGTTGTGTGATGAATTCGGCGAGTCATTCGACCAAGTAGTTGATGAACTCATGATCAAGAATCAAAGGTAATGGCTATGAACATTTTAGAGCGATTTGAAATAGCTGTTAAAGAGTCACTGAAATTGCATGAAGAGCTGGCAAATCAAGGCCATGATATTGGCGCTGTTGAGGCCACTAAAGCAACTTTGCGAATAATTGAAACACTGAAAAACGAGGACAAACCAAATGAATTACACTCAATATAAAAATTACACCATTTACGAGACCGGCAACTCACTATTCAAGTTTGCATTCGTTAGTGATAGCTACTCTCACGGGAATGACCAGCAGGGCCATGCAGATTCACTAGAGCAGGCACACCAGAAAATCGACGAATTGGAGGCATCAAAATGAACACTGCACATTGCCCAAATTGCAAAAGCATTGGCACTAAATACGACTCGAATCACAATTGTCTGAACTGCAGTCACAAAGTATGGTTTGATGATTTCGGCGGCATCACGCACATCGAGTTAACGCAGTACACCGACAAAAACGAAATGACACGGTACCGCGCAAATGAGGTGCCAGCTAATACGAACGGGCCAAGACTAAGAATTGACTCGCTCATGTATAAGACGGCACTAAAGAGGGCGCAAGCAAGCGCCAAAACGCTAGAAGTCGAGGTAGTAGACTTGACACACAAATCAGAGCTGCACAGCGCTTACACGCTAGAACAGGCTCACGCATTAATGGTAAAGGGGTGATTTATGAATAACATGCAATCAGTACTAAACGACATCATTGAAATGTCAAAAGAGTTGCTTTTACTACGCGACGAGAATCGCGAGATTAAATCAAAATACGAAGCGGTCGTCGCAGAACTAGAGGCCGCGCAAGGTGAGATTAATGAAAATCGCGAGCAAATATTAGTGCTATGCGAAACAATAGAGCTGTTAATGGATGGCGAGCTATGAACACTTTAATGTACATCCTACTCGCAATTTTAATCGGGTCACTACTGGCTATGTGGCTCGTGAGAGGTGGAAAATGAAAACCAGATTCAGGTATTGGAATTGGTCTAACATGATACCAATTGCGATTGGCGCCATTATCCTAACTGTAGCACTATGCTACACGGTGGGAAAAGCAAGAGAATTCGAACGAAACAGCATTTGCAACATTTCAATAGTCGATGATATTTGTGGGAGATAAAGTTTAATGAATGTGAGAATAGTTTGTGCGGCAAATCAATACACAACAGAGGAAGGCGAAACGTTTTTATTAATTGGCGCTAGGCATTGGGATAACCACATGAGAAAGCAGGCTGCAATTATCGAAAAGTGCCGAGGCGTTAAAATACACAATGGAACAAACGAGGTGCAGGGATTCATTGACCAATTTGGCAGCTTCTATAATCGAAAATTGGCGTGGTTAATAGCTGAAAATGAGGGGCAGATTATTAGAGGTGTCGGTTCTGATGGGAAGCTCTATTCTGAGAACCTATACTAAATAAAAAGGCACCCATTAGGTGCCTTTGTTTTATCTAGTTCATACCCCACGCATTTACTAGTGAAAAACCATCATACCACCGATACCCGCCTAATCTAATTCAAATAATCTGAACGTACCTTCAAAATGTTTCAACTAGATAATTGTATATTGTGTATAAAACGTATAATTTGTAGTGTACTATTAACCCACCAAATCAACGAACAGAAGCGAGAACGAAATGACTAAATCGGAGCTAGAAGAAAGAATCGCAAAACTTGAGGAAAAAAATAAGGATGCATTTTTAGTGGATGATAAAGATGAGGTGGTGGCCTTCTATGCTGGTCAGTTAAAAATCCTTCGCGAATGGCTGGAAACTAAATGACACTATCGGAACATATAAAGCGCTTAGAGCCTAGGCTTAACGTAACGCGCCTAGCTGAGTTTTGCGGCTTAGCTAGGGCAACACTAAACAACAAATTCAATCGTTCGCCTGAGCTGATTACGCAGCTTGTGAGTGAGTGGCAGGAGTCAGTGAAATGAACTATTCAGAAAAGAGTGATTTTGAAATAAACGTAGAGGTTGCGAAAAAATACTTGCCATGCGATTACTACATAAACCAAGCGCGGAATACAGTCGATTTGATTTCAATGCAAATGTATTTGGGGCCGCATGGAGAGCCGGACGAACGAGAAGTAAAGTATGGTGAATTCAACCCAACTGGGTCATGGGCAGATATTGGCCCGATAATTGAGAAGTATGGGATTGATATTGAATGGCCGGAAGTGCATTTAGGCTCAGTAGGATCATGCAAAAAATATAGACGTGGTGACGCTGATATAATTGTTGAATTTAAACTAAAATCACAAGCACTGAGAACGGCGGCAATCGTATTTTTAATGATGGAGGTGGAGTGATGGGCGCAACAAATAATCAAATAGAGTTAATAGAAATTCTTTTGGAGACTGGCGCAACAATGGAGTGTGATGACAAAGGAAATCCTGATACATCATTTTATGACTCGGTAGAGCTGGCCGATAAATTTATAAAAAAATGGGGGAATTTGGCTAGGTCACCATCATTCAAAACAAAAAGGCCACCAAAGAGATTTATGAATTGGTATGACTGCCCAAAGAGTTAATCATATAAACTTGCAAGCTAACTAGGCTTTGCTATAATACTAAGTAGGCGTGTGGAAACGTCTTTAGAAATGGTTTATAAGTTAGGAAAGGTTATTTAGTAACAGGTTCAGAGGCTTTGGGTTTATACCTAACTTCCCTGACCAGCCTTTTCCAACTGGGCTTGTTAACTAAATAGCCTTTTTTTATGCCCGAAAATCTAAGATATACGAGAACTTCCTTTTGGAATGTGAGAGTTATAAAGATTAGTACGGCACCCTTCTAAATACCCTCCACAAGCCCTGAATCATTCATTACGGGCGAGACACAGTAAAAAGCTAGTCCCGTAGCACGTCAAAGCTTGCGACATTAAAGAAGCAATAAAGATACACCTACCAATCAAATGACGTTTAAGAGCGCGGATAAACAGCGGTAAAGTCATGGTAATGAGGTCTGGGCGTCCCTACAAGGATTTGTGAAACGTCGCTGATACTATTTGATTGGTTTGTAATGCGAAGGTCGGTAAATTGGTTGGTTAAGCTTAGTAAACCATCCATGACAATCCGCTCTTAATTGACAACTATGGAAAAAATAAAATGCTACCAGAAACACACCACCAATTAGACGAAAAATGGCTAACAGAAAAGTTTAACGAACTAATTGGAATAACAGGAATAAATCACGCAAAAGCAGTGGCAGATAGGTATTCCATCGTCTACGCTGATACTTTCGAGAAAGAAACATTAGGACACAAGAAGCACAACAAAGCACGACATGAGGCTAATCAACGGCTAGTAAAGCTGTTTAAATCACTAGCGGCAAAGCCAATACAGCCAACCGCTTAAACCAATCCTAATTTGCATCTTGCAAGGGGAAATCATGAAATTTGAAGATTTACGACCGCACCAGCAAAAAGCCATTCAAATGCTACGCAAAGAATGGAAAGTAAAAAGAACACACCAAGTAAGCGCGCCAGTGGCATTCGGAAAAACAGCCACAGCCGCATACCTAGCAAAGTCATTTTCAGACCGAGGTAAGCGTGTTCTGTTCGTTGCGCCATACACTATCCTGGTGACTCAAACATCGGACCGTTTTCAAGAGTACGGACTAGATAAGCCCGGAATAATTTGGCGGGACCACCCGGACTATAACCCAAACGCAATGGTCCAGATAGCGAGCGCAGACACACTCATACGTCGAGACTTTCCAGAAAATATAGATTTAATGATTGTCGATGAAAATCATATACGACGCATAAAATTACTAGAAATCATAGAAAATGCAGATTTCCCGGTGGTTGGGTTAAGTGGGACCCCATTTACACCATGGCTTGGTAAATATTACGATAACTTTGTGAAGCCATGCACTATGCGCGAGCTAATAAACTCCGGGTATCTTTCAGAATATGACTTTTATGCGCCAATTAAGCCCGACGTTACCGGGGTAAAGGTCACAAATACAGCCGGGTTTGGAATGGATTACAAGGAACAGGAAGTAGCGGAAATCATGGGCGATGCTAAAATTGTAGGAAATATCGTACAAAATTGGCTTGAAAATGGTGAGGACCGCCCAACGATCGCATTTTGCTGCAATGTTGCCCATGCAAACCACATCACGAACGGCTTCAATAGTGCAGGCGTAGCGTGCGAGGTTATGACCGCAAAAACACCACACGAAGAGCGACAAGAAATTATCGGACGTTATGAGCTAGGCATTACAAAGATAATCTGTAATGTTGGCGTATTAGTTGCTGGGTTCGACTCTGACGTTAGGTGTATAATTTACGCTAGACCTACTAAGTCAGAAATACGCTGGGTCCAGTGTATTGGCCGTGGACTTAGGACCGCACCAGGTAAAGATGTTTGTATTGTGTTCGACCATTCAGGGACCGTCCACCGCTTAGGATACCCGGACCAGATAGAATATGACGAATTGAAAAGCGATAAGGACGGCAAAGACAAAGCCGAACAGATACGGCAGGAAATTGAGAAGCTAGAAAAGTCACCAAAGGAATGCCCGAAGTGTAAATTTATGAAGCCGGTTGGTTCTCCACAGTGTCCAAAGTGTGGGTTTAAGCCATTAGGCGGTGAAGACGTTGAAACCGACGAAACACGGCAAATTCAGAAGCTAAAGCAGAAGCTTGAAAAAAGCGAGATTCCAGAGCTTGACCGTCAAGCATTCTATTCTGAGTTATTAGGATATGCCCGCGAAATGACAGCAAAAGGAAAGCACTATTCGGAAGGATGGGCGGCTCATAAATATAAAGCTAAGTTTGGGACATGGCCTAATAAGCAGCAGAAATTTCCATCACCACCATCGATTCAAATGAGAAGCTGGATTAAGTCACAGCAAATTAGATACGCAAAATCGAGGACCAAAAAATGAAAACAATTGATTTTGTTACTGGTAGATGGTCAGAAATTTTTGCCTATTACAATCTACCTCCCATAGATGCTCGAAATCATTACCGTGGCGAATGCCCAATGTGCAGCGGGAAAAGCAAATTACGTGTTGATGATCTAGACGGATCTGGCTCATGGATATGTGTTTGCGGCTCCGGTGATGGGTGGTCACTGCTCACTCAGTCAACAGGGAAAGATTTTAGGACATTAGCAAAGGAAATAGATGAAGCCTTTGGCAACACTTTTGAAGGCGATTACCAGAAGCCAAAAGTAAACGACCGCTTAGTTAATACCGTGGCGCGCTTCCGGTCCATATCAAAAATAGAGGGAACCTTAGGGCAGGAATACCTAAACGGTCGCGGAATCACTCAAATGCCAACAGGTGGCGTCAAATACAGTGAGAGCGAGCATCACACAGACGCAGGCCGCAACTTTGGCGCAATGTATGCTATTGCATCAAATGAATACTCCGAAGCCATACAGCGTCATTTAACGTACCTAGACGGTGACAAAAAAGCAGATATTGAACGCAATAAAAAAATGCTGTCACTTCAAGAGTACAGCGGATCAATTGCCGTTAAGTTATTTCCGGCTAGATCAACTTTAGGCATAGCCGAGGGCATAGAAACTGCACTATCAGCACACCAGCTTTATAAGTTGCCGGTATGGTCCACACTAAACGCCAGTATTATGAAAAAGTTCAAGGCCCCGTCCGGGGTCGATACGTTGATGATATTTGCCGACAACGACGCAAACGGCACCGGACTAAATGCCGCATTCGAGTGCGGAAATAAAAATTTACTTTCAAACAATGACGTAAACACAGTAGTTATTCGGTGGCCTAAGTTGCCAGATTTTAACGACATGCTACTGGATGGGTGTGACATTTTTGAATGGAAATTAACAAAGTAACCGCTAATAACAAAACAATCTAATAGGGTTAGTGATGTCTAGTGACAAAGTGCATGTATAGAAGTATGCTTGCAGTCCAACTAACGAAAGGGGAATGGGATGAATGCTAGTGATTTTAATGAATGGTACGAAGTCGGGGTTTCGGTGATTCTAACTGATGATTTCGGAAAAGAGCACCAAACAAACACAAAATCTGAAGCGTGGGAGCTTGGTGATGGTAGTCCGGTAATTATGGTCGATGGTCGCTCAGGAGGCTATGACTTAAATCGAATAAAGGTTATGGAGTCGCATAAATGAGCGTAATAAAATCAAACTTCACAACACGCATTAGCAATCACATACAAAAGGCAATACGCGAAGAGTCGGCGCGCACCGGTAAAAGCGTTAACCAAGTATCTGAAGAGGTTTACATTGCCGGTTTGCGCACACTCAGCATAGTAAAGGTGGATAGCTAAGATGAATGAAAAGATGTTCAGCCATTTGACCACTTGTGATGACGTAAATTCAATAAAAGACGGCGATCTGCTTGTTATTCAGCGAAAGAGTGATAAGCGAAACATCATTGTACAGTGCAAAAAAATATTGAATCGACGATCTGGCAATGAAGAGGTGTTAATTAGCCGCGGCAAAAACGACTACTTTATTTGGTCAATGTACAAAAATGGGGAAAGTTGGGTGTGGCGAGTATGGAATTTAGGTGGTGTTGAGCTGACCAATATCACCAATACTATGAATAATTTTCCACGCAATTAAGGGGTGAGTGATAATGAAAAAATGCAGGTCATGCAAGGGGTGCTTGTGGGTTACAGAAAGATTGGATGGGTGCAGTCTTGGATTTGAGGTTCTAAGGGGTGAGACGATTAACCACCCTAATATACCGGCTTTCGAGTGTCATAAAATGACGACATACAGGGAACATAGTGCGGCGTTGATGCGCGATGATGCAAGATCTTTAAAGCGTGATGCTGATATTCAGAATATCCAAAGGCGGGTGAGTAATGGATAAGATACTGGCAGAGTTCGAAATGGCGTGTGTTGAATTGCTGCCAAAAGATGCTGCAAGACGAATACTAAGCGCAGAAGGTCTTTATAATAATCCTAGAACATTAGAGTTGTTTGATATGTTCGAAGCAGGCTACGAAGCAGCCAAGGCTAGTGAGTGGGTAAGCGTTGAGGATGAATTGCCGAGCGCTGGCGTAGATGTATTAATTTCTTCAAATTACGGGATTACAACAGGCGAATATTCTATATTTTCAGAGAGCTTACAGGATCGCGAGTCAGGAAATAACGTTGGCATGGCGAATATGAGTGGACTGGTATTTACTCCTACCCACTGGATGCCACTACCAAAAGGCCCAAGCGATGAATGACCTACTAGACAAACTCGACGCAGTAATAAAAACCGGAGTCACTAGCGCAGACCAAGCAAACGATCTAATCGTTCAGTGCTATAACGCGATAACTGATTTACAAGCGAAATCTGACAAACCAAAAAAAAGGACAACGACTCAGAATGCAGCTATGCATAAGTATTTCCAGCTAATGGCGCAAGCGCTTAATGATGCTGGGTATAGCTATAGTGATTTTATAGAGCTGGTGGAGAAAAAGGGTAATCAAGTTGAGTGGACTGAAAGTAACTTTAAAGAAACAGGCTGGCGCATAGTTCAAAAAGCGATGTTTAACAAAGAGAGCACGTCCGACCTTGACACTCATGAAGTAACTAAGGTCTATGAGGTTATCAATAGTCGATTTGCTGAGTTGGCTGGTGTATCAATGGTTTTCCCGAATTGGAGGGGTTGAGAATGAAGGCAAACGAAATTCTAAGAAATGGCGCTAAGCACATAGAAGATCGTGCAGCTAGTAGAGATACGGAAGGCGGCGAACGCTCAATGAAGCGATGTGTTGAGGCGTTCAATGCACTAGAAGGTACAGGATTAACGGAGGCGCAAGGCTGGCGATTCATGGTCGTGCTGAAGCAGGCGCGGGCAACAGCAGGGAAGTTCAACATTGACGATTACGAAGATATGGCGGCTTATGCGGCATTAGCGGCAGAGTGTGAGAGTTCAAATGACTAACTTAATCAAACCAGGTGAAGACGCTGCAATAAATCGCAAGCTCCAAAAATGCCACGAGGTCTACGCGCGAAAAGGTAAGGGCGGGTTGATCGAAATGGTGCTAAAACTTTTCATCGAAGTTCGGCGGCTATCGATTGCTGTTGATCTTAAAGACGAACAATTAAAAAGGTTACGAAATGAGGAAATGTAAACAATGTAAGGCGGTAGAATTGCCATCGGTTGCAAAGTGTACATCCATACTTGAGAAAAAAGGCTATTGCTCTGTTGAATGTCTAGCAGATCACACAAAAGAAAAACGCATTGTTGCAGAGCAAAAGAAGAAAGCCAAAGAGCTAAAAGAAATGAAAGATCGCGTCGAAAGCCAAGGCGCAAAATCAAAGCTAATGCAGAGAGCACAGACATCGTTTAACGCTTACATTCGCGCAAGAGATGCAAAGCATGGCTGTATTAGTTGCGGCACTCTAAAAGCCGTCAATGGCGGCTACACTGGCGCTGGTGGTTGGGATGCTGGGCACTATCGAAGTCGCGGCGCAAGCCCAGAATTAAGATTTAATGAAGATAATTGTTTTAAGCAGTGCGTTAGATGCAACCGGGATTCCAGTGGCAACGTAGTCAACATGCGAATCGGAATCTTAAAGCGAATCGGACAAGAAAGGCTAGATGCAATCGAAGGGCCTCGCGAACCAGCTAAATACACAGCTAATGATTTGCGCGAAATAGCAGCGAAATACAAAGCCAAGCTAAAAGAAATAAATAATAACAAAAACGCATAACAAGTCTATTTAATGTTAGTAAGAATTCTAATCTAATACTAAATAGCGCTTTACTACGGCGCTTTACTACGGCATAGTATCTGTATTGAAACGAACAACGCAGAGCGAGAAAGTCATGAAAATATTATCTAACGCAGCAATGAACGCACACAGCATCGAGAAAGTGGCAATAATAGTTAATCAAGTTTGCGCTGATACTGCGACAGCTGAAGAAATCGCAGCACAGTACGCGGTACAAGCATGCTTAAGCAACGATGACGAAGTGGTCGGTGATTTGGTTGAAGTTCATCTTGAGTTTTTGGCAGAAGCGGGCGGAGATTTCGAGTTTAGAGAAGCCAAAAAATTAGCATTAGCGTGGGAAGTATAAAATGACACCTGAACAACTAAAAAAGGCCCGCTTAGATGCTGGACTCTCTCAAGAAGAAGCGGCGGCCTTGGTCTACATTAGCACATCGAATTGGCGCAAATGGGAGAGTGAAATGCCACTGGGCAAAGCTGAACGAAACAACCGAAGAGCCCGAGTCGAACTGTTTGAATTCAAGGTAAGGGAGCAATCAAAATGAACGGCGTATATGTAAGCAGCAGAATGGCAGTCGAGTTCATGCTAAGTCATCCGAACCGCCATATCGTTGCAACCAGCGGGCATTGGTGCCTGTTTGAAAAGTGGGGAGAGTAAAATGGATAATAGCTCAGGGCAAAATTGCAATTGCATCGAAGTACGTAACGTAGATGATAGGCCGTCGTGGTGGCACAAATTAACAGCAACACAGCAAGCAGAGCATAAGAACTTTGAAGAAATGCAACGTCACTACCTTTTTGGCGGCGAAATATTTATAAGTTCAAAGCCTGATTTAATTGAAGGCGTTAAAAGCGTAAATCATAAGCCGTTTCCAAAAGAAACTAACACTGATCAGCCATATTGGAGAAGCTTGGAGAATCATAATGACTAACGAATATAGAGCAATAACCGAAGATGACATAATGCAGGAAGGTGACGAGATTTTTCATCAAGGCGCATGGATAAAGCAAGTGCCAATATTCGGGGCTGAGTATAGGTTGCTTGCAACTGAGTTGACTAGATACCGCCGCCCAATAGCCAATGACAGCTACGCAAGCCAAACAGGCCCAGTGGTCGATAAACTGACTAAAGCAGCTGATCTAATAATGGATGAAGTGGCAAGTAATCACGTTGGTTACTCTCAATGCTTAGCTGCTGCTTCTCGTGTGTTCGATGCATGTATCAATAACCAGGAAGATGATATGGAATACTTATTTGCACTTGCGCCAACCGGCTCCACCACTGTGTTTCCAAATCTAGCAATTCCAGAGCGCGAGCGGACGTTGAATTTGTGGGCGGATATTTACTCAACGTGGGGTGATTTAGCCACCAATGAACGACTAATCACCGGTGCGCGTGCAATAACAGAAAACGATTGGCGCGAACGACGTGAATTACGAAAGAGCGCAGGTTTGATTGATGTGAATGATGTAGCGCCGATGCCTGAGCCGCAAGAGTGGGATGGTGAAGGTCTGCCACCGGCTGGGGTTGAGTGTCGAGTAATTCCGCACAATGCCTCATGGGGTTTTAAATCAAGTTCTCAGCCTCATGGCTTTGTTGTTGCGTATAACAACGAAGAATTTTGGTGGAAAAATAGTACAGGATTTCAAACAATATCAAGAATCGATAAAGTTGATTTCGAAGCAATCAAAACCGAGCCAGCAGAGGCAGAGAAAGAGGCGGAGGCCAAAAATCGCCTTAAGTTCTGCTATGCCGCTGAGGATATATTCTCAAATGTTAATTCGATATCAATGCGCCAATCTAATCAGCATGAAATAGCTGGAGCATTTTATGACGCAGGCTATCGACTAAAGGAGAGCGGCAATGAGTGATTACGTTGCAACTTGTGAAATTGAAACAATATCGTTCTCAGGCGAAGGCGCTACACCAGAATTAGCCATGGAGGACTTTCTTAGTAATGGTGAGTTTGAGCAATATTGCGAATGTCAGTGTATCAAATCCGGCGAAATTATGACTGTAAGAGTTTACGAGTCAATAAGTTCAGAGGAAATGGACTACGAAGAAAAAGAAATGGCAGAGAGTTACGGATGGGATTTTGCTACTAGGGGTCAGCCTGTGATTGTCAGGCAGGTTGAATACAGGGTCTGGCAATGAGTGATTGTAGAGCAAAATTCGAAGAAGAAAACCCAGTCCCTGACGGCGTAATATGGTGGTTTCGCGTATACGCTGGGAATACACCTAAGTTTGATGCGGCAGCTGATGAATATCAAAAACGATATTTGGAGTGGATGGAGGCTCATCATGAGTAACAAAACAGAACTAAAACCAACAGTTAAACTAAATGGTGACATAATTACTATAAATGACCAATTGATGATCAATGTTCCTATGTCAATTAACGCAAAAGATTTCGATTTGACTTTAGTTAATGCGCTCTGGTCAATTATTAATGATCTACGTGAACTAGATAAAGTCAGTACTGATATGTTAATGGTTTTAACAACAGAGCGTGATGCGCTAAAGGCTGAGAATGAGCGGCTACGCTTGGGAGTTCAGAACCTGTTAGAAGATCGCGCTGAAATACTTGGAACGATAAGGGATATCGCTAGGAGTATGTGACATGATTGAAAACGTAAGGGGTAAATAGTAAACTAAGCGAATCAAGATAGCCAAATATCCCCGACAGGGCTAGGAGGTGATTACTCACAATCTGCAACAGGTCACTGCTAAACCTGAGCCTGACACTCTGCGAAGAGTCTGGTAGTTCACTATGCGGATACAGCACGAGGTCGTGCAACTGTTAACCTAAGCAGTCGGAGTCTACTAGCGTAGGACGGGTTCGATTCCCACGATCCGCTCCAATTACCTTTCCTTTGCCATTCCTTGGCGCATAGCGTAAAATTACACGAAAATCAATGAGTTTGAATTATGGCAGACGTAGGCAACTACCCAACAAAAGATAGCATTAGCAACGGCGATCAATTCATAGCTTACGAAACTTCTAGTGGTCAAGTTGTTAAAATACCCTACAGCGTACTTCGTGAAGCACTGGCGACAACTTTTAGGCAGCTAACTGACACCCCAGGGTCTTATGTTGGTCAGTTCGGTAAAACGCTCGTCGTAAATAGCACGGAAACAGGGTTAGAGTTCACGACAGCCGCAGCCCCGTCTGCATATCTTGGGTTGACTGATACGCCTGGGTCATATACTGGGCAAGGCCTAAAGCAGCCCCGCGTTAACACTGGTGAGACCGGTATAGAATTTAGTGATCCTTTATTCACGGGCCTAGTAGACACGCCAACAACTTACGTTGGACAGGCCAGTAAGTTGGCAAAGGTAAATACTGGAGAGACTGCGCTAGAATTCAGCGATATTAATTTTATTGATTTGGCCGATACTCCGGCCTCAATGGGCGCGCCAGGGCAACTTATTAAAGTAAACCCAGGTGGTACCGCCCTAGAATACACTTCAGAAGCCTTCATTCAACTTCCTGACACACCGGCAACCTATGCAGCCCAAGGATTAAAAGTTGCAAGAGTTAATGTGGCTGAGAATGCTATAGAATTTGTCGATACAGCATCAACACAAACTACCGGATGGGCATTATACCAAGACGATGTTTATACGTCTGGCGCACCATTTGTTATTAGCGCTGGAGTCACCTCAGACTTGCCAAACAATGCGGCGACAATAATTGACACTTTCGTACCTCCTGGTGTTACGGTCCTTTACGATGGGACGGTAATAACACCAGAAAACATAGGTGATGCCTATGAGATCAGGATTGATTTTAAAACGAGTAACAATAACGTTTCCGGTCTTGCTGACCTAATTATTGATATTGGAGCTCCGGTAGGAGCTATTGCCACTCGAACATTCTCCTTTCCTAAGGGGGCCGGAACAACAATTGACTACTCAACTACAACGGCGTTTTACTCACTGGCAACATTCGTTACTAATGGCGGGACCATTAAAATAAATTCAATAACTGGTGATACCTCGGTTTGGGATATATCGTATACTATTTTTAGAACACACAAAGGCAGTTAAACGCAGTGTCGGCGAACGGCATATACTGAGTAAGCAGGCAAACTTATGAAAGCAGCAGTAACATTAAACGGAAAGCCGTTAAGTCATTACAGTGACGAAGAGATAGCTCACGCATTAGCAAAAGAAACTGAAGAGGACTTGACGGATCAAGAGCAAGAAACAATCGACGGAGCGACTGACTAATGGCAGCATCTAAAGATAGCGAGGTGAGAATTGGTAGGCCAACTGATTATAATGACGATCTTGTCATCTCTATGTGCGAGAGAATAGCGTCTGGTGAGTCGGTTAGGTCTATAACGTCTGATGAAGAAATGCCAGCAATGGCTACGTTCTTTCGCTGGTTAAATGAGAAGCCTGAGTTTAAAGAGCAATACGCGACAGCTAAGGAGCTTGGGGCTGAAGCTTTGTTTGCTGAGATCATTGGAATTGCTGATGATGGCACTAACGATTTAATGGAAAAGATAGGAAAAGATGGTGGGGCGATAGGATATCAAACTAATGGTGAAGTTATAGCTAGGTCAAGACTAAGGGTCGACACTCGCAAGTGGTATTTATCTAAAGTATTACCTAAAGTTTATGGTGACAAGCAAACCATCGAGAACACCCACTCATTCAGTCAGATACCCGATGACGAGCTAAACAATCGAATAAAGGCGCTAGAGAATGAACTCAAAAGCCAAGATTGAATACTTGCAGCTGCTTGAAGAGCAGGTAAAGCGAAAGAAGGCGACCATGTATATTAGGCGCTTCAATCAGCTCTATGATTGGCAAAAGCAATTTATAACGTCAACTGGTGACTACTTCGAGTGCTGTCTATGTGCGGGTAATCAGATCGGGAAAACATTTCTGGGCACGTACATTGATGCCTGTCACTTGCTGGGTGAGTATCCAGAAGACTGGCAAGGTCATAAGTTTGACTTCGCTCCGATGTGTTGGGGCTTGGGCTATTCAATGGAAAAGACCCGAGACCTGCTGCAAACTGCGCTGTTTGGAAAGTATACCGGTAGTCAATTTGAAGGTGGATTAGTACCTAAGGATAGAATAATAAACTGGGAAAGCGCCACAGGAACGCCAAACGCCATGCGATCTGTTCGCGTTAGGCATGCGAGTGGCGGCGTATCAACCATGCAGCTATGGTCATACAGTCAAGGTCAGCATGCAATCATGGGTGACGTTGTAGACTGGGTTCATATTGACGAAGAGCCGACAGACGCAAAAATTAGGCCGCAAGTTCTAACTCGCACAGTAAACGGTGATAAGGGCAAAGGCGGAAGGGTTATTTACACGTTTACGCCAGAAAATGGCAGAACTGAGCTTGTGGTTCAGTTTATGGATAACCCTAGCTCGTCTCAGTTCTTTATGATGAAAGGGTGGTCTGATGCACCTCACATCACAAAAGAAAAAGCCGAACGAATGCTAGAGGCGTTCCCTACCCACCAGCGCGAAATGCGAACCAAAGGCGTACCAATGCTTGGTCACGGTCGAATCTATGATCTAAGCGAGGATTACATTACTTGTGACGCATTTGAAATACCTAGCCATTTTTTTGTTATCGATGGCATGGATTTTGGCTGGGATCATCCACAGGCACACGTGCAGTTGGTTGAAGACCGAGACAATGGCATGTTTTACCTAACAAGAGCATACAAAGAGCGAAAGCAATCAGCCAATGACGCTTGGGGGTCAGTCAAGGTGTGGGCTAGTGACGTACCAACAGCGTGGCCTCACGACGGGCTACAGCATGAAAAAGGACGTGACGCAGGCGTTCAGCAGAAACAACATTACAGTGACGCTGGGTTTACAATGCTTCACAGCCACGCGACATGGCCTAGCGGCGGGAACACAGTGGAGGACGGACTATATGAGCTTAACGACTTGCTGATGAAGGGAAAGCTTAAGGTATTTAAGGGATTGAGACATATTCTAGATGAAATGCTACAATATCACAGAGATGAAAAAGGCAAGATAGTCAAGTCAAATGATGACTGCTTGGATGCACTTCGATACGCATATATGATGCGGAGATTTGCAAAAAGGGAAGGCGATCTTGGAGAATCAAAAAACCATTATATTCCACCAGTAATCAAGCCGCAGGGCCGAATAAATGCAAATAGAAGATATTAAAGATCTGGTACAAACTTCGGATTCTGTCACGAATGCAACCCGTGAAGAAGCAAGCACAATGCTGTTTTTTGGCCGTGCAAATCAATGGGATGACTTCGGCTATGACGGTGTGCAGCTTCAATACCGTGGCCAATTCGACATCATTAAGCCTAAGCGCAATAAAATACTTGCAGAGCTATGGCAATCACCGCCGCAGGTCGAATTTAAAGCGCGTGATGGCGCCAACCCTGACACTGCTGAAATACTAAACGGTAAGTTTAGAAACGACATGATCAGAGGGGAGGAATCAATCGAGACGATGATTCAAGACCAAGTTGATTGTGGATTTGGTGCGTTTAGGTTCTGTACTGAATACGAATCACGCAATAACGACATGAACGACCACCAACGTATAACCCCAAAGCCAATCAATGAAGCTAACAACGTTGTTTATATGGACGCCGGTGCACGCACTAAAGACAAGTCTGATGCTCGTTGGGGTTTGATTATATCCACGTTCAGCACTGACTCATGGAAGCACTATTGCAAAGAGATAGGTATTGATTGCGATGAGAATGAAGCGCCACCTGTGTTTAAACAGCCAAATACATCTAACAACTGGTTATGGGGTGGCGCTAATACTAATGAAATAAAAATCGGCGAGTTCTATCATAGAGAGCGTAAACGTGAACGTGTTCTAAAGTTTGAAGACCCCTTGGGTGAGTCGATTATTATCAAGCAAAAAGAGCTAAAGGCTCGCATGGATGAGATTGAGGACGGCGGCTATTTGCGGGTTGGCGAGAAGTTTACTGATCGGTGGATAGTAACTAAATATATTGTTGACGGTGACAAGGTACTCAAGAAGCAGACGATACCAGGTGAATACATTCCTATTGTGTGCGCATATGGTGACTGGTCATACATCGAAGGCCGCGAGCTATGGAGAGGCATCTATTGGGATGCTCAGGACGCACAACGCTTACATAATGGACTAATGAGCTACACAACCGACATCGTTATGAAAGGCCCTAGACAGAAGCCAATCCTTCCTGCCGGAATGATCCAAGGTAAGGAAACTTATTGGACTGACGCGGGACCGGATGACAATTTCCCGTATAAGTTGATTAATGATTTAAACCCAACAACTGGCAATCCTTATGACGCGAGCCAGATAGGCTACATGCAGCCACCGGCCATGCCAGCAGCACAAGCCCAGTTGATGCAGCTAGTACGCCAGTCTGTAGATGACGTTACGGGCGGAACGATTGACCAAGACATGATGATGAATGGCCAAGTCACTGAAGGTCAGATCATGGCCGCTCAGAAGTCGAGCAATATGGAGTCATTCCTATATCAAAACAGTCTATCACTTGCAACTAAGCAGGCCGGTAGGATTTGGCTATCAATGTTCAAGGACTTGAATGATGGTGAGCAAGAGGTAACAGTGACCAAGATTGACGGATCGGAAGATACCGCCACGCTAATGAAATCAGAGTTTAATTACGAAACTGGCAAAGAAGAGATCGAGAACGACATTAATGTTGGCTCGTTCGAGGTGTACGTTGATACTGGTCCAAGCTATTCAAGCGTTCGTGAACAAGCAGAGGCAGAGCTGCAATCTATGGCGACAGCGTTACAGGGAACCCCAGAGGGCCAGATACTACTACTTAGTTACATGGCAATCAAAGACGCACCAGGGTTTAAAGACATCCGTAAATGGGCCAATAATCAATTGATTTTACAGGGAATTAAGGAACCACAGTCTGACGACGAAATAGAAATGTTTGAACAGGCACAGCAGGCAGTACAAGAGCAGGGACAACAACCCGATCCTAATATGGCGCTAGCTAACGCAGAGCAAGCTAAGGCTGATGCAAGCATGGCCAAGGTTCAATCTGATGCCGCCAACAATACCGCTAAGAACCAAATTGACGCATTCAATGCAGAGAGTAAGCGGATTGACGTAATAGCTAGCAATAAACTTAAGCAGGTTGATGCCGCTAAGACCGCGAGTGAGATAAAAGGCAATGAGCTTGACAATATAGGTAAGCTAGCTGATAGGTTTATGGGACTGCCTGTTCAATAGTTTTTATCTATCAAACTATGATGTACAATAGCTTTAATAAATACCGAGTGCGGCGGTTTCCGCATATACCGAGTTCAGCGGTTTACTGAATTTGCTAGTAAGGGCATAAGCTTATGAGTTTAGAAGATTTAAGACGCCAAGTTGAAGAAGAGGAATCAGCAGAAGACCAGCCAAAGGTTGAGGTTGAAGAAGCTGTAGCGGTAGAGCCTGAAGATGAAACGCAGAGCGAAGGCGACGAATCTGAAGAGACTAACGATGATTTCGATTTTGAGATAGATGGCGAAGAACCCAAGCAAGATAAGCCAACGCCAGAACAGGCGATGCTTTATAAACTAACTAAGAAGTCCAAAAAGCTATCTGAAGCCAAGAGTGAGAATGAACAGCTACGGGAAGAAATAGAGGCACTAAAGGCCGGCATGGTGACGCAAAAGCCTCAACCTAAGCCACAGCAGCAACGCCCAACACCTATACTTCCTGATCTGTATGAGGATTTTAATGGCGACCGAGCTAAATACTCTCAAGCAATTAATGAGTATTTTAATCAGGTTAACCAGCAAAACCAAAACGCAGTGCAGGCTCAGCAGCAAACTCTAAAGCAGAAGCAAGTTGAACAAGATAGAGCGGTGCGACTGGCTAAGCGGTCGGCAGACTTCATAACAGCGTCAAAGCTGAATGAAGACAAAGCGACTGATTTCATTCAGTGCGGCATTGAGTCACTTGATACCTTGACAGGCATCAATGGTGGTGGTCTTTATCTATTGGACAGTGTTGGCGAAGATAGCGAGAAATTGGCTTATTACTTGGGTAAAAATCCGGCTGAACTCAACAGAATTAAAGAATGGCTCGAAGAAGACAGTACCGGCTTAAAAGCAATTGCAAACATGACACGAATCGTCACGCAAAAGCTAAAGCCAAAAACTAGTAAATCCACTAAAACGTTGGAGCCTGATGAACCGCTAACCGGTTCAACTTCAACAAAGAATGCCGGTGAATTGCAACGTAAGTATGATGACGCCATTTCTAGAGGTCAGATGGATAAGATAATGGCAATTAGAAGCGAAGCGAGATCTAAAGGCGTTCAGCTAAATTAAATAGGAAACTATAATGGCTAACGAAACACTAAAGACGCTTATTAGCTTGTATGACAAGACAGCGCGACAAATGGAAAACAACTTTTCATATGCCCAATCAGTGGAAGTTGATACCCATCCCGGCACGCAACTACAAAATGCAAACAACGTCTATTGGCGTAATGTTGAGCAGCAACGACCTGGCTTTCAAGGCTGGGATGCAACAGGCTTAGAGGCTCCAATTATCGAACAGGGCTACCCGCTGGCGCTGTCCGAGCCTTGGAACGACTTTATTCCTGTTCGTGTTGATGACTTGCGTGATAAAGGGTTCTTAGAGCGCGCTTCGCGTGCATCTGCCGATAAGCAAAACTCAATCTTGAATAAAGGCGTGTCAAACTTAGTTACTACTACCGGCTCACTGTATTACGAATCAAACTCAACCGATTTTGATTTTGTTGCAGAAGCCGATACGCTAATGACTGAGCGTCAAGCTTACCGTGGCATGGGCAGCTCGTTTTTCCTAACGCCACGTAACAACCAGTTGATGGCTGGTAACTTGGCATCGCGTACGCTTTATCCAGAAAACCGATCAGAAAAAGCCTACGGAACTGCCTTAATTGGCGAGAACGTTGCTGGCTTTGACTTGTTGCGTGCTCCGACCTACGGAACGGTGGCAGCTTCTGCTTATAGCTCAACCATCTCGGCTGACGTTCTGAACATTCCTGAGGGTGCCGACGTGTCTGGCGCGTCACCGGTCAATATCGACTATCGATTGGGCACTGTACCGGTAGCGTCTGCTGCTGGTTTAGCTGTTGGTGATGTTGTAACGATGGGCGTTAACTCTGTCGGCATTAGCGATAAGACTGATACTGGACAGTTGATGACGTTTAAGGTTACAGCTATCAATGGAACTACTGTTAGCGTATTTCCAAAGCCAATCGCCATTGGCCAAGCTGGCATTACGCCTGAACAGGAAGCTTATGCAAACATTGCATCGCCTATCCTTTCAGGCGCAACCATCGCAGCAGTTAACGTCACGGGCGGCCAAGCGAATGCATTCTGGGCTAATGACTCAATCTGTGTTGTTAATGGTGATGCGCCCCTTGAGTTGCTAAATGATTTTGACGGGATGAAGGTTGTGTCTGAAACATTAGCTAACGGCGTTAAGCTATACATGGCGTATGATGCAAACCTTGCAACGTTAAACTGCCGTGTTCGTATGTTCACATGGTATGGCTTAGTTAATAAAGACCCAAGCCGAAACGGTGTAGCAATTAAAATCTAACTGACGGGGGCGAAAGCCCCCTTTCTGAGGTCGTATGCAATACCTATACACGAACAAACCAGACAAGCACTGTCACAAGGTTAAAGGCGTTTTCGGTCGCCCAGTTCAAACATGCCATATTGAAGAGCTGCTGAAAGCTGGATGGGTTCGAGACCCAAGCAAAGTTCAAACTGAAGAAAAAAAGCCAGGCCGAGACGAATTAGCATTAAGCCTTGGCATAGATTTATTTGACGAAGACGGTAACAAGCTACATTACAAGTTGATTGATTCAGCTATCAAAGAGGCTCAAAACAATGTCGAGCATAAAGAAGGGCGGATTAGCTAGGCGCATTCATAAGGCGCTTGGACTAAATACCCGATTTGTAGAAGCGGACCCTACCCAAGTGATTGATACGCTCACCACTGTTAATGACTGGATGATGTCAGAGAATGGCATAGGTCGTCGCCTTGGCTGGAATGCAGATAGCCCTAACGTTGATCCAGATCCAGAAGACGAAACCGGCCTTCCAGACTGGGCGGTTCTCGGCGTTACGTACAATTGCGCCTTGGTTGTTGCTCCTTATTTCGACAAAGAACCGTCACAGCTAATCGTGTCTACCGCAATGCGCGGGATGCAAACAATCGTGCAAAGAACTATCGAGCTACAGACCGTTCAATACCCTTGCGGAATGCCAAGAGGCCAAGGTAATAGAACGACCTATGGTAACCGATACTTCACCAAACAGGATCGAATAGAGACGTTTAACGACTTCTTGAAAGATGAAGGCGGCGAGGTTATCACGTCATGAGGCTGCCACTATTAAAAGGGATGAAGATTGACGGTGACTCGGAATGGAGAGACTCACTTCCGGTCAATATGGTTGCTTTCGAACAGCAGGTAGACGGTGACGCTTACTACCTTCGTACACTTGACGGCCTTAGAGATTACTCTACAGCTATCAGTGTGGACCGTGGCAGTATGTGGTCAGATCGGTTTAATATTCATGCAAGGGTATCTGGTGATAAATTAATTTCAGTTGATCAATTCGGTGCCGTGGCTGAGTTATCGGCGACAACTATTGCCGGCTCATCACAGGTTCAATTTGCCACATCATTCAACTCTATAGCATTCATTGCTAACGGTGAATATTACCGATATGACCCTATTGGCCTAACGCTAACCCAGATAGCAAAACCTGTTGGCGCTGGTTATTACACTGACATTACTTGGATTGATGGTTATTACGTTCTATGTGATAGCGAAAACCTATGGTCCACCAATATAGCTGACGAAACGATAATAAGCCCAATTTCGTCAGCAGGTTCTGATTTTACCCCTGATGATGTTGTTGCTGTTGGTAAGTCAACTGACAATAAACTTATAGCATTTAATCGTTACAGTACGGAAAGATTTGCAAATAATGCCGGCCCACAATTCCCATTTGCCCGACTGCCTAGCGCAGCGATACCTATTGGCATAGTTGGACCAAAAGCAAGGGTGAGCATCGGTGATGGTACGTGGGCGGTATTTGGCGGTTCTAAAGAGAATTCACCGACGTTCTATCTACTAACCAACTCATACCAAAAAATATCAACCGGCGAGATCGATACAATAATCGATGGGTATTCAGATTTTCAGTTGACTAATATTCAATTGGAAATCAGGGATACGCGCGACCAGAGGTTACTTATCTGCCACCTGCCAAGCGACGTTCTAGTTTACGATGTGACGTTAAGCGGAATAGTTGGCCAGCCGATATGGTACCGGTGGCGGTCTGAAGATAACCCGTGGCGTGGTATTAATGGCGTTTACGATCCAAGATCTGTCGGTGATTCGTCCTCTGCTTGGATTTACGGCGATAAGCAAGATGGTAGGCTAGGAAAGTTAGACACAACTATATGCACACAGTATGGCGTTGATTTGGAATGGTCGTGCTCTTCGCCATTAGTTGTTGTTGGTGGGACTATTGCGTACCTAGAAGTGCTAAGCACTCCAGGACATACAATAACCGGAAATCCAAAGGTTTTTATCAGTACAACTAGAGACGGCGTTCTGTTTGGACCGGAGGTAATAATTAGCGCCGGCTCTGTAGGCCAGTATCAAAAACGAATCATTGCACTAAGGCTTGGCGATTACCCGCTCTGGTTTGGCGTTAAGATGCGCGGGTACAGTAGCGCAGTGACAAGCCTTGCAGCTTTAGAAATTGACACGAGAATGCCATGAATAATCAGCTAGGATCACCCCAAGTTTCCTACGGCGACTTAGAGCGACTAGGCTGGCCAAACTCTTTAATTGACGACTACCAATCTATTAGGGATCAATTTACGCCATTGCGCGGAGCAGCGGCAGACCCGAATAACATTTACCGGTCAAACCTTAGTGGCATGTATATTGATTTAACACTAAAGGTGATCTGGTTTAATCCAACTGCGGGGGCATTAATTGGATGGGTGGCGCTGTAAGGCCTGCAAGTCATGAGGATTCGCTTGACGTACTGAGCGCCCATGGTGTTATAGATAGGCTAATGGTTACGCCAAAAGAGGTTATCCAAGGCACTCCATACATGATCAATAATAGAATGCTTTTAGTGTTAATCGAGCACTCGAAAGAATCGGTAGAAGCACATATAGGTGAGCCCAAAGAATACTGGTCGCACATACATGATGACATTGAAGAAAGTCTGATTTTCATACGATCTTTGGGGTATAATCGGGTTTACACTAATGTTCGAAAATCGCTTAAAACAACGCTTAATCTATTGAAAAAGCATGAGTTTAAGCAAGTGGATATGATTCAAGATGAGGTGATTTTAGAATGGGAATCGAAGCAGCACTTTTAGTTGGCGGCGGCTTAGTCGGCAACTACATAAACTCAAAAGGTAAGCAGAAGGCTGCCGCTCAACAGGCGTCTGGAATTCGTGATGCGACCAGTCAGAGCTTACAGACTCAAGAAAGAATGTTTAACCAAGGCCAAGAAGCTACGCAAGGCTATCGAGATCGGGGCGAGTGGGCTGGTGATCAGTACAAAGGCCTAATGTCACCGCAAGGCCAAGGCGACTTTGCCAGCCAGTACACGCAAGGCCCGATGTTCCAAATGTTTGAGAAACAAGCGGAAAAATCAGCGCTTCGCAATGCCAGTGCGACTGGCGGGCTACGCACAGGTCAAACTAATGTTGCCTTAGCATCTATTGCCCCACAGCTAATCCAAAAAGCTTATATGGATAAACTCCAAGGCCTGAACGCTTTGCAGGGCTATGGTGCCAACGCGGCAGGACAGACAGCGAGCCTAGCGACTGGCGTCGGGTCTAATATGGGAAACACTCAGTATCAAGGCGGTGTTGCTGCAACGAATCCACAGTATGACGCCAATACAGCAATGAGTAATTTCTATGGCGATGCCGTTAGCACGTTGGGCGGTGTTGGTTATGACGCCATGAGCGCTCCAAAATTACAGCCTACCCAGATTTATACACGACCTGGCCAGACATACGGAAGATAATTATGACTCAAAACTTATTGCAAGGTGCACAGCAAACAGCCGTAGGTCTTCAGGGCTTGCGACAGTTACGCAATCAAGAGCAGCAGCAGCTACAACAACAGCAGCGCAATGATCAGCAATACACGCAACAGCAAGACTCAATGGCTCGAATTAATGAACTGAAATCGCAGTATGGCGAAACGGGCGACCCGGCCGTCATGCGTCAATTGATCTTAGAAGACCCTCAATTTGCACAGCAGATCAACCAGCAGTTTGGCGCGCTTGATGACGACTCTAAAATGCAGTCAATGAATGAGGCCGCAACGCTGAAATTGATGTTAGAAAAGAATCCAGACGAAGCAATGAACTACTGGCAGCAAAACCTAGCCCAGAATCAAGCATTCGCTGGCCTAGCTGACAACTTCCAAGCGGGTGATTTTGAAGGTGCAATGAATGAAATTGGATTCGGCGTCACCGCACTTGGCGGCCAAGATGCCTACAATAAGCTATTCGCACAAACTCAGGATGCAACGCCTTTTATTAAAGACCTTGAAGCGGCAGGAATAAAGCGTGGCTCGGAAGAGTTCAAACAAGCTGTACTGGAAAAATATGGTAAAGGCCAGACGATTGGTTATGACGTTGTTGAGGGCATGAATCCAGAAACCGGGAAAAATGAATATTTCCAAGTTAGCCGGGTTAATCCCGGCGAGAAAATACCGCTAGGCGTTGAGGTCCCAGTTTCAGCGCAGCAACTAAAAACAGAGGCCGCCAATGCGGCTGCGCAAGATAAAGAAAAGGATACATTTGAAAGCACGCTGACAACAGTACAAAAGATATTAACCAGCCCTGGTCTATCTGGCTTTTCCGGGTTGGACTCATTTCGCCGATTCATTCCTGGCAGTGAGGCCGCTAACGTTGGTGCGTGGATTGATCAATTGCAAAGCCAAAACTTCTTGACCGCAGTAACTCAAATGAAGGGCATGGGAGCCCTATCTGAAAATGAAGGTAAAAAGCTATCGGCATCCGTTGCGGCAATCGATTCAAAGATGTCTGACGCTGCAATCCTAAGAGAGCTTCAATCAATTGAGAGTGATCTGCTGGCTGGACTTGAGCGCATCGAGTCAGGCAACTTATTAGATGTTAAGGAGCAAAAAGGGGTAGCAGGCATCACACAATCAGAAGCCACGCAAACCAAGACGACTGTTAATTGGAGTGATATGTAATGGATGTCACGCTCCCAAACGGACAGGTAATAGAAGGTGTTCCAGACGGAACCACAAAAGATCAGATCAAAATAAAAGCTATATCTTCAGGATTGGCTACAGAGGCTGACTTTCAACAAAGCAACACTGGCCAGCCGGTATCGAGAAACGAAAGTTTTAAGCCAACCACAGTTCCAGAAAAGAAAAGTTTTGGTGATAAATTAAAGGATATGTGGATGGGAGGAGAAGAGGGCCAGCGTAATGTATTTGGCTCTCCTGAATTAGCTGAATTCTCAATGCGTGCGGCAAAAACTAGCCTTGGCGGCCTTTTGACTGGCGACCCTAAAGAGATTCAACAAATGATTGCAGCAAACTATCCTGAGGCTGAATTTGGAGAAATAAATGGCCAGATGGGTGTTAGGCTTCCGTCTGGCGATTACCTATTGCAGCCGAAAGGGGTGGACCCTCTTGATGTTGCTAGGTTCGGAACCGATGTGGCAGCGTTTACCCCTGCTGGCAGAATAACTGGAACAGCACTATCTCAACTAGGTAAAGGAGCGTTAGTTGCTGGCGCTACGCAAGGCGTAATGCAAGGTGCAGAGTCTGCTGTGGGTGGTGAATTTAACCCTGAAGACGTAGTTATTGAAGCCGCTACGCAAGGCGGAATGCAAGTTGCAGCCCCAGTGGTTAGGGCTGGATTAGGAAAGGTTAAAGAAACTATATCGCCAATAATTACAAAGATACTTGATAAATTTAAGGGCGGGGCAAAAGAAGCTCCATATGAGGAAGTGGCTAGCGTGTTAGCTGGTGGAAAGGTGCAAGGCGCCTTACCTGAGATAATGGCAGATCCTGACGTTTTAAAAGCAGCTGACGATTTAGGAATTAATGTAAATCCATCAACTTACTCAACATCCGACATCTATCGAGAAATGGAGAATGCACTAAAAGCAATCCCAGGATCAAAGCTATCGCAAAATGAAAAAGACACAGTGAGGAAATTGGGCGAAAAGGCGGATGATTTAATATCTGAATGGACTGGCACGACTGATAAAAGCGCCATATCAGAAGACTTTACAGAGCGTATGCTAGGAACTGTCAAGCAACTAGAAGATGAAGCGACGGTCTTGTATTCAACTTTCGATGACTTGATTCCTAAGTCAACTAGGCTTCAACCGGGAAAGCTAGATACGGTATCATTTATTAAGCAGCAGATTGATGATCTAGGCGGAATTGAAAACCTAGACCCTCAGTTGCTTAAAATATACAAGGCGTTCACGCAGGAAGGTGGGCCAACTCAAGGCCTTATTGAAAAGTTTAGGAAAGATGCTGGTTCTGCACTGAAGGGACAAGGCCCATTCAAAGATGCTGGACAAGGTGAGCTAAAACTTCTCTATGGTGCGCTCGCTGAAGACTCTTTAAAACTCCCAGAGTTCCTAGGTATGGTTGATGAGGTTGTGGCAGCACGGACTGTCGTTAAACAAAGGAAGGCCCTAGAGAAAAGCTTAGAAGGTGCGTTAGGTAAAGACCTGTCTAAATCACTAATGGCTGAACTAAGCTCAGGCGTCAAGCAGTTACAACAAGGGAAAACGGCAAAATTCAATCAGGTAATGAACTCAATACCTGAAGAGGATAAGCAGCAAGTAGCCATATCAGCCCTTAACGATATTTTCGCTGGCGGTGCGACTAAGGCTAAGCAGTTTAGCTTATCTGGCTTTGTAGACTCCTACGAAGCGCTAC
>Ga0208438_1000082_pt1 | contig 31628 bp, 16 predicted proteins | sample ColrivemetaGS545_FD_187607 | JGI IMG/M metagenome (GOLD analysis project Ga0208438, IMG submission 187607) | Estuarine microbial communities from the Columbia River estuary - Flood tide non-ETM metaG S.545 (SPAdes) (version 2) | ecosystem: Environmental > Aquatic > Marine > Intertidal zone >...
CAACTTCTTCTTCTTTTTTAGTTAAAGATTTACCCTTCTTTTGTTTTTCTTTAATCTTTTTCTCCATATTTGGGTCAATCGTAAATTTAGATGCACTTGAACTAGCCTTACTTCTAAGATAATAAATAGAATGTTAGTGAATTTACATGAGATTTATGCAAATTCCCAATAAAATCCATTCAATAGTTTCTTTTCATTTATAGCTTTATGTACAGTTTTATGATGAACTTTACAAAACTCACGAGCATGCTGCAAAGATGGAAAAAATTGTTCTTGCTTTGTTTCTGGATGAATACATTTTATTTTTATTGCACATTTTGGGACATACTTGAATACTTTTGTGTCATATGTATCTAATAATTCAGGTGTACAATTGTTTAAATAAATATAATAATGATTATTATATAAATTTGCAGTTTCAATCATTTTTTTAACCGAATGAGCACTCATTCTTAGTTCTTGTGTTGCTACATTAATAGAATTAAAATGTTTAGTTATTGCACTTTTGTCTCGATTTAATTCTAATATTACACTACAACCACTTTTTTTAGAAATAATAGTAGGTTGAATATTATGAACTATCATTGGATTTTTATCATTATCAACAAACATCCATCTATATTTTTTATAAATTGTATTATTTTTAATAGCATCACGAATTCCAGTTTCTGAAAATGTATCATATTTTTTATTTTCCATCAAAGTCTCCATATTTTTATACAATTGTACAATACGAGTTAAATTATTGGGGTCAATTTTTTGAATATGTCTTCCATAATTAGGTTTTAATGTAATAATGTCCTTTAATACTACATCTTTTTCTTGAGTTTGAATGACATTAGATATATTTTGGGTAATAGTCAAAGGTGTAGAAAATACATTGATTATATCAGATAATTTTTCGCCTTTATTTATTAATGATTCAATGATATCTAATTTTTGTTTTTCTAATATTTGAGATGGTGTTAAAAAATTATAAGTATGTATATGTTTTTCAACAATTTCTAATAATTGATTATACGTAAAAGTGTTCGATAATATAACAACTTCATTAGATGTATGACCAGTATCTAGTTTACTTTTAAATTTATTTTCCTGAATGACTTTATCATTTAAAATGTTACGTTCTACGTTTCTAAATTCATTGCATTCAAATACATCTAAAAAAAGCCCCTCTCCACCATATACAGTTTGAATTCTATCTCGCCTTTTTTTAATTTCACATGAAGAACCTATTTTAACTAAATTTTCAGATAATTCTATCAAGTAAATACAATTTTTATCCTTTAACATATTTAATAATACTTTGTGTTTTTCTAGTTTTTTATCAACCATTCTTTCATCTTGTATTTTTTTAATTTCTTGATCTTTATCTTCAAGTAATTTATCTTTATTTTCTATTTCTTCTTTAATTATCTTATTATAAATATTCTCTAATTTCACATAATATTTTCTTATTTCTTTTGATTTTTCTGTCTTCACCAACATACACATATTTTTAAATGTATCTATATTCAACATAATACGTTCTTTGTTATAACCACCTCTTGTTTCATCTGTAGTTTTTTGCTCATCTTTAGGGATTAGCAAAATTTTATAGTCTTCTCCTTCTGTAAAATTATTTACCAATGTTCTTTTCGCATTTTGTTTATTTGCAAAATCAACTAATTTTATTAATGTCTCTAAATTAATTGGAAAATCATTTGTTGGATGGTAATTCATATAAATATATAGATTAGCAATATACCAACGACTTTCTTCTTCAGTAAATTCTTTAGTAAGGGTATCAATCATTTTTGATTGGCAATCTATAGTTAAGTGTGTACTATTTTTTATAAGTGCATTAAAGTCAACCGAGTCAGGTTTTATCATTTGGGTCATTTGTTGATATTATGGTATAATTATTTATATTTAAATAAGAATTTGAACTAATTTAATCACGAAGTGCACATCATACAATCCTCTTTGTTTTCAATAGAACACATTAGTACAACTTCTTCTTCTTTTTTAGTTAAAGATTTACCCTTCTTTTGTTTTTCTTTAATCTTTTTCTCCATATTTGGGTCAATCGTAAATTTAGATGCACTTGAACTAGCCTTACTTCTAAGATAATAAATGCCAGTTTTTAAACCTTGTTTCCAGGCATAAAAATGCATACTAGTCAACTTTTTAATAGTTGGAGATGCCATAAACAAATTCAAACTCTGGGTCATGTCGATAAATGGACCACGCTGAGCTGATTGATCAATAAAATTTTTCATAGTAATTTCCCATACGGTTTTATATAAAGCCTTGATGTCATCTGGAATAATATCAATATTTTGAACACTACCATTATTTGCAATAATAAGGTCTTTTACATTCTTATCCCACAACTTTAATCTAGTAAGGTCTTCAACTAAATGCTTATTAATAATAATATATTCACCAGAAAGCACACGTCTTGTAAAAATACAACTATCAAAACACTCAAATGATTCAGTATTACCCATAATTTGTGCTGAACTCGCGGTAGGCATACAAGTAGTCAAGGTGCTATTTCTTACACCGTGTTCTTTAATTTGAGAACGTAAACTTTCCCAATCCCATCTTCCTGATAAATATTCACTTAAATCAATACCATTATGATCCGCCCATAAATCAAATTGTAATTTACCTTCACTCATAGGACTTCCTTTAAATGTACTATACGAACCATCCTTTTTAGCCATTTCCATAGAACCAGTTAATAAAGCAAAATAAATGGTTTCAAATATTTCTTTGTTTAATTTTTTAGCCTCATCACTTTCAAATGGTAATCTCATTTTAATATATGTATTGGAAAGCCCCTGAATACCAACACCAATTGGTCTATGTGCTAAATTACTTTTCTTAGTTTCTGGAACAGGGTAATGATTAAAATCAATTACATTATTCATTGGAAGTACTATATGTTTTGCAATTTCAAATAATTTTTCATGATTGTAAACTGGGGACTTTGTTTCTGGATCAATCTCAACAAATTTAGGTAATGCAATACTTGCTAAATTACAGACAGCATATTCTTGGTGGTCAGAATACAATAATATTTCACTGCAAAGATTACTTGATTTAATAGTACCAATATTTTTCTGATTACTCATTTGATTACATTTGTCTTTATAAAGTATATAAGGTGTACCAGTCTCAATTTGACTATCCAAAATTTTCATCCAAATTTCTTGTGCTTTAACCTTTCTCTTAAATTTACCTTGTTCAACATATTTCCAATATAATTCTTCATATTCTTCGCCATAACAATCAGATAATCTTGGGCATTCATCTGGGTCCATCAAATACCAATCACCATCTTTTTCAACTTGCTTCATAAACAAATCAGAAAGCCACATAGCTAAAAACAGGTCACGTGCACGCATATCTTCACTACCTTGATTCTTTCTTAAATCTAAAAATTCAAAAATATCTGGATGCTCTGGAGATAAATACATGGCAAAAGACCCTTTGCGCTTGCCACTCTGATTTACGTATAGGCACGTGCTATTATATACTTTTAACATGGGAATAATACCATCACTATGACCATTGGTGCCTCTAATAACACTTCCTTTACTACGGATATTATTAATATGTACACCAATACCTCCACCTACTTTACTAATTTGTGCACAATCACTTATTGTTTTGTATATTCCACCAATGGAATCATCTGTTCCAATAAGAAAACATGAGCTAAGATTCTGTAATCTACTTCCAGCATTGAATAACGTTGGTGAAGCAAAAGTAAAATAATGCTGAGAAATTAAATGGTATGTTTTAACAATGTCTTCTATAGAATCTTTATGAACTTGAATAGCTACTCTCATGTATAAATGTTGAGGTCTTTCAAGCACCTTGCCATTTAATTTCATCAAATAACTTTTTTCAAGTGTCTTGAATCCAAAATAATCGAATAGATAATCTCGAGAATAGTCGATGGTTTCATTGAGAGTATCTTTGTATTTTCTAACAAGTGAAATGATATCATCTGCTAAAACTGGTGCTGGATTATCATTAGTATCGACATTATTATATAATTTTTCCATAACTTCACTAAAGCATTCGGTAGTATTTTTATGCATATTACTGATAACAAGACGGGTGGCTAATTTGGAAAATTCTAAATTCTCAGTCATACTAATAGCAATTCTAGCAGCTTCTTCATCTAATTCAGTAGAACTAACACCGTCATAAATAGTAGAAACAACTTTTTGCGCTACAATGTCTATGTCAATTGCTTTTAATTGACCAAGCGACTTGTCATTTTGAAGTTTTTTTAATCTATAAACAATTTTATCAAAACTTAAATTTTCCAATCTCCCATCTCTCTTTTTGATTTTCATTATAATTATAATATTGTATAATAATTTTATTTTCGTTTTTTTTTTATATTTAAATAACGTCACCAATTTGGAACTTTAATTTAAACTTAAAAAAAATTTTAAATTAAATGGATATGTCTTTAAAAAAAAAAAAAAATCCTGAAATTCACACTAGTCCAGATTCCGCCACACAACCAGATAATACTAGTCATATTCTCAATAAATATGATATTCTTATGTTAAATAATGGATGGAATGACAAAAATGAAAAACTTATTGTAGGAATTGGTTATAATTGTGGTATTTATAAACAATTACATGAACAATCATCAAGATACTATAAAAAGTTTAATAAAGGAATCAATTTGTCACTGTTAATTTTTAGTATTTTTTTAACAACTGATTCAATAATTAATTTATTAAAAGATGATACACTAATTATTATTCAAAAAGTTATTATCTTTATTATAGCTATCATTTCTATCATTAATAACTTTTTAAAATATGGTGAACTATCTGAACAACATTTACAAGCAGCCAATTCATTTAATATAATATACAATGATATACGAAATATGATGTGTGTCTATAAAAAAGATAGAATGAATGCTATAAAATATATGCAACAAACTATAAAAGATTATGACCATTTAGAAATCTCTTCACCTGAAATTCCTTCTAGATTTATCACAAAAATGGAAAATAAAATTAAAACAGATGATAAATATAAAGATATTAGCATGCCAATAAATCAATTTAGAGAAATTGAAGTAATAGTTGATAAAATTGATAACAATGATAATTATACGTTTCAAAATATAGAAAATACATCAAATATAGAAAATACATCAAATATAGAAAATACATCAAATATAGAAAATACATCAAATAAATTCAGAATTAATAATATGCAAAATATACAACAAATTCATGAATGTTTTAAAATTGACGGTGAATTATCGGAAAGTGACAATATAACTATAGCAGATATAGAAAATTATAGACGTAATGGTATAGAATTACAAACCCAATATGAATTTAACAGATTTATGAGACATTAAGTGTGTGTCATTTTTAATATAATATATACTATATGTGGTCTATTATATGATATTAACAGTAACGGTGTTATCAAATTACTCGTATTTTTCTTTTTTATTAATTATATGATATTCAAGTGCGCATGAAGAACCAGAAAATCGCGACAAGTCTGGTATACCGCCTATACCCCTTACTTGATTTCCATTAGCTAACTTCTCTGTAGTTTTACATGGAAGTGACAAAGGTTCTTTTTTAGGTTGTTGTTTCTTTTCAATCTTTTTCATCTTTTTAACAATAGAAGTATACAATTCTTTTTTATGAGTACGTGTTATCTCGTTTTGTAACATGACTAACTCAGTTGAATTCCACGTATCTCTTGTTTTAATTGCACCTTCAAATTTCATATTAATTTGGTATAACGTATCCTTATCTACTTGTCTCATAACTCGATGTGTTACTTCTGAATTAACACCATTCCATAAAGGCTGGGTTTGTATTTTATTCAAAATCGGATCGATGTTATTATAAGATAAACAACGGATAGAAAACAGATTATCTGAATTTTTTTCTGACGAGTTATAAATATAACCCTTTAAAATCACCTTATACTTTTTAATCAAATAATATATATTATCCCTTATTTCAACAAAATAATCTAAGCTTTCAGGGTTAATGTTTTCTTCACAAGGTGTCATTTTTAATGCATCCATCTCTTGGTGAAAATAAGTATTAATCCAATCCTCAATATAACTGTTATTTTCTCCATAGAAAATATTAATTACTTCTTCAGAATTAGAAAGTAAGTCTTTTTTAATTATTATTTGCATAATCTTGATTTTATATAATAACTAGACAAAATAAAATTTCGAGATAATATATCAAAATTTATAAAAAACTAAAATAGTGACTATAATATAATATTTAAATAATATGGGATAAATTTAATGGCTTTTTACCTTTCTTTGGAATTTGAGGTACAGAAACATCCGATGACGTATCAATTCTTTCAAAACTACCAGTCTCAAACTGTTCCTTTATATGTTTTCTAGCTGATGGATCTACAGAATCTCCACACCATTTAGGTTCCCATAATTTAACTGTAAATTCACTAGTATTAGTATAAGAATTTCTATTAAATAGTTCACAAAATGTTTCTCTATAATATAATTGTTCTTTTGTTAATGGTTTATTATGAGTGTATTTCTCCTTTCTTATCAAAAACGATATAGCACCATACTTTAAATCACAATGATTAATTAAACTATCAACCCAATTCTCCTCTGAATTTTCATGATTACTTACACCATCTGAAAACGCCTCTTTTCGTCTATAAAGAATATCTTTTGGTAAATACATTTTACCCTTATCATCATTTACATTAAATGAATCTCTTAAAATTTGCTTCTCCATAGTCTTATAATTATTTAACCTCCCAAAAATCTTATATTTAACAGGCATTCTCAACATATACCTAACAAAATCTGGATCAGTAAATGGTACTCGTACTTCAATAGAATTTGCCATACATGTTTTATTCGCTCTCAAACAATCAAATATATGTACATCACTAACTAATTTGATTGTTTCCATTTGAAATTCTTTTTCTGATGGAGCATTCCCTCCATATAAATAACTCATCATTTCATCACTTAATTCTCCAGAAAATAATACCTTAATATTTGGAAACTTTTGTTTAATCTTCTTTGTCAATAAATACATCGCTGTACTCGCTCTTATCGTAGTTGTATCATATGTCTCTGTATACCAAATAACATCTCTTATGGATTTTATACCTTCTTCAGCTGTAAAATAAAATTCATGATGGTCAGTATCCAAAAACTTTGCCACTTTCCTAGAAGCTATTAAATCAGTAGAATTAGGAGTCATACCTATACTAAATGTTTTTATCTTTTTATTCGTTAACTTACTTACTATACTAGATACTAAACTACTATCTAACCCACCTGATAATAACACACCAAATTCAGGTGAATTTTCTTTTAAAAGGTCTTCCAATTGAAGATTAATACTACTCTCTAACTTATACTTTAAATCCTTATGAATTGTTTCTACATTCATATACTCGTTCTTATACTCATTCTTTTCACGTTCTAACTCGTAATAATTTAAATACGGAACACTTTTATCTAATAAAACAGTATGTACACAGTCGTATAAATTTGTATACAAATATGTTCTAGGATAGAACAATTTTACACTAGATACAAATGAAATCTTATCTACTGATGTACACATTGTTAAACATTTTAATTCTGAACTAAACACTATCTTATTCTCATCATACCCACAATATAATGGAGTTATACCAATATGATCTCTTGAAACAAATAAATAATTAATTGTTGAATCATATAATACAAATGAAAATTGTCCATTTATTTTACTAAAAAAGGTTTCAAAGTCATTTAACTTTTGAACATATTTTTTATACAACGGTATAATAATTTCACAGTCAGATTTCGAACATTTGTAATCAAGCTCTTTTTCAAGTTCTCTCCAATTAAAAATTTCACCATTTATAATTAAACTAATTGTATTAGTTTCATCCATCAATGGCTGAGGTGTAGAATCTCCCACTATATGTAACCTAGTATGTAACATAACTAATGTTTTATTGTTAGGGCATGTTATACTCTTGTAATTCATACTATCTGGACCTCTGTGATGTAATAACCCAGATACCGTATTAGTTAATTCTTCAACATACTCACTTGTACAAATTGATGAATCTTGAATACTACAAAATATACCACACATGATATATATACTATTTTAATAATTTTAAATTAATATTTAAACTTGGTTAATATTATTTTTCAATTATTTTTTTATTTCAAGTAAACTGGGTTTACCGTTACATTGGGAATACTTGTACAGCTAAATGGGGCCACCAATGCTTATTATTTTGATTTTTTATTATTATTTATAAAAAAAATAAAAAAGTAATTTATTTAAAAGTAACTTATTTTGATTAAACAAAGGTCATGAACAACTTAATATATATACACATAGGTGAAAATTTACCTAGTTATATATTCGACTCAATTTATCAAACTTTATTAGTATCACCTAACACTAAAATATATGTTATATTAAATGATTCACTTATTAACCAGTTTCGAAATACTATATCGACATTTAACTTGAATTTATATCTGAATAAACCAATGAATATTGTTATGCATATAGAATGTATTCCTATAAGTATTTTAAAAATACCACAAGAATACACCAAATTCATAGATAATTTACCAGATAGTACCAAGCAATTTAGAAATGCTTTTTGGATATCTACAACTGCCAGATTTTTTTATATAGAATCCCTAATGGAACTATTTAAATTAAACAATGTTTATCATATTGAAAATGATGTTATGATTTATGAAAATTTACAAGATATTCCTGTAGATAAAAATAAATTATATATGGTTAAAGATTCACATGATAGAGTAATTCCATCTATTTTATTTATTCCAGACTGTTCACATTTAAATCGGCTTAATGTTCATATGTTGAGAAAACTTACAGACTCTCAAAATTTAATGAATGATATGCAATTATTAGGTAATTATTCAGCAAATGATATAGCTTATTTCCCATTTGATTTCTCAAATGATAGTTCTTTTATAATGGATGGAGCTGCTATCGGACAATTTGTTGGTGGTATAGACCCTAGAAATATCCCTGAGTATAATAATAAAAATGAACAAGAGCAAAGATTACTTCAAATAAATAATCCAACAGACGGTTTTATTAATGAAACATGTACGTTTAAACCTAATACTATAACTATTTTTAAGAAAGATTTTCATTTAAATAATGTCAATGTACCTCTTGAGTTATTTTATGGACAACAAGAAAATGGTAATAATATCCAATTAAAACAGATTAATAACTTGCATATTCACTCCAAGCAATTATACCAGTTTAGTAGTCTTAATAATTTAAAATTTAAAGATTTAATATCAGGTGATAGAATTGTATCATTGTGCGATTTTGTATTATTAACTCAAGACATTTTTGAGTATCATCAAAACATCGATAAATTTATTGATATTAATAAAATTATCATTATCAAAAATTTTCAAAGTATAAATATGCAAATATTGAATTCGTACTTTCAAGAACTTGGTAAAAAGAACATCAAACTATTTATATATACTCATCTATTAGACTATTTTATTCAATATATTTTACCACATCTCGATAATACACTATCCTATGTTTTATATCTTCATAATTCCGATCACGAGATTAAAGAACATCACGTTACTTTATTAACTAAATACAATTATATAAATAAGGTGTATGGACAAAATATATCATTTTATCACAAACAATTTAATCTATTACCAATTGGTATAGCTAATTCAATGTTTAAACATGGTAATCTAGTTTCACTTTATACAGTTATGTCAGAGTCTTATTATAAGAAAAAGACACGTAGTCTTTATATTAATATTAACCCCAGAACATATCCATATAGACACACTGTTTTACAAGATATTAATCAAAGACCTGACGATTTTGTTATATCTGGTAGTAAACCGTACAAGGATTATTTAGAAGAATTATCTCAGCATAGATTCTGTTTATGTGTAAGAGGAAATGGTATAGCTTGTCATCGTGAATGGGAATGTTATTATTTAGGTGTAATTCCTGTAATCATTAATAATCAATTTACAAATATGTCTGTGTATATTAAATATTTACAAGACCTCCAATTACCTTTTTACGAAATTAAAGAAGAGACATTGGATAGATATACAGATGATTTTTTCAATGAAGAGTTATACAAAAAGATAATGTCCAAATATAATTCTACTGCCTTTAATTTACCATCTATTAAGTTGTCTTATTATAATTAAGGGATACATATGTAAGTATGCCACATTAATTTACAAAACCTCTAACGTGATTTTTCTTATTTAGATTAACATACAAATTACATACTTGTTGTTAATGCTCTAAATTTCATAATATTAGATATCCAGACAGTTATATTAGTTGACGTATATTGAATTTGACCCAAACTGTTTATACTAAATGTAATTCCAGAGTTATCACCCACATAAGATACATTTAAAATCCACCCAGATGATTTTCTTAACCCTTTAATTTCAAATAAACTATCTAATGAATTTGTAATTGTTTCAATAGTAACACAGACAATAGCGTTAAATGATTTAGTTTTATTTGAAAACATAAATCCAGTAACATCTTGAGCTAGTACTTGATTATTATTAGCATAAAATGTTCGTTCAGATGAAATATCATCAGTTAAAGGAGTAATATTTACATTGTTAACTACTAATTCTTCACCTATTCTAAGATTCTTTTGAATAGAAACACCACCATAAGTAACCAATGTTCCAGATGTTAAATTAGTAGCATATTGTGTACTATTTAAAACAATAGATGATATAGGACCAAGGGTCATCTGGTTATCTTTATATATCAAATCATCTGTACCTAGTATCTTATTTAAACCATTACCTCTTAAAATTGTATATTCATTTAGATATGACGTACTAGTACCACCCTTACTAACTGGTAAAACATATGGCTCAAATGTATTAGCATTTACAAGTCTTATATAACCATTAAAATTATTAGGATTTGTATAACTAAGATAATTTCCAATATTTGTTGTTATAATACCAAATGAAATTCCTGTATTATCTCCTATAAATCGAGTATTTACTGTCCATATATTATTAACAGTCACACCTTCTATTTCATAAAAAGAATATTTGTTTATACTTGGAAAATATACATATACCAATGCTAAAAAATACGTATTCGCATAATTCCCTAATAATGTATTTAAATTATCAATATTTGATAGGACTGTCGTATTAGCAATTAATGTATATTCACTAGACGTATTATCTACAATATATTGTTTTACTCTAATAGTATAATCAGTTGCTAAACTAGAATTTGTATACTGTATTTGTCCATGTGATGGTAAGGATACAATATTGAATTTTAACGTATCAATATTACCGATTGAATAACTATTTAATTCCCATATATTATTTTTTAAAATGACATTCACAATAACCAAACTATATTTTGTATCAATATCACTTGAAATATACATGATTAATTTAATAGCATTCGTATTAGTGTTTGAAAATAATAATCCTGGAATATCTTGAAAATTAATTATATTAGGACTTAATGAAACACGTGTTTGAGGATATGATGATACATCATCAATTAGATTTGTCATCTTATAACTTATTGTTGTTAATCCTGTTATTGCATTATTTGTATATTGAATAACAGTATCTACACCATTATTCTTTATATAAAATTCGACATCACTTGTATTTCCTCCAACAAAACTAGATGTCATCTCCCAAATACTACCCTTTAATCCTCTTAATGTATAAACTGAAGAAGTATTACCTGTATTTACATATACATTTGCTACAAAAGCTTTAGTAGAATAGGGTATTATGAAATTAGGAATATTTTTAGGAATTGTAACATTATTATCTAATTGATAATTGTATTCATTATTTTCATTAAAAATATTATCAATTCGTGTATCTACATACCTTTTATTCACAGCATCATAATCTTGATATGGATCTTGAACATTTGTAATATTATTTAAATTAACATCCAATTTACCACCAATATATACATCCTTTTTTATACTTACACCACCAGTTACATTTAAACTACCTCCATGTGTAAGACTTGTTGCATTTGTACTATTACCTAATATTAAAGTGTCTCCTATAAACTTTAAATCAGCGTATGTTTGGACAGGAGATTTATCATTTCCAACTAATATTGTTCCAGCTGAAAAAAATGTTTGGCCAGTACCCCCTTCATTTACATTCAATATTGTATTTGGAATAGTTATATTTGTATAAATACCTTGAGATGTAGTTGTTGCTCTAAATCTTAATGTAGCTACACCAGTTGTATTCGTATTTGTGTATTGCATCTGACCTGTATTTGTAATACTAAAATCAATACGACTTGGGTAATCACCTACAAACTTTTCATTCATAGCCCATACATCACCCTTTAATACACCGTTTAATACCCATTGGTCATATATATTTAAAGAGGGTATCTCTAAATAAACCATAGACTCAAAGGAACTAACTAATGTATTTGTAAATACAAAGCCATCAATATCTGTGGGAACAGTGATGTTATTACTTAAAATAAATACACTTTCTTTTATATCTCCTGTATTAATGCCTAGGAAAAAATCAACATATTGTTTATTGACAGCATCTGAGGGATTTGAAGGTAATGATACATTTGTAATTTTATTATTGTTTACATCTAATTTACCACCAATATATACGTCCTTTGCAATTGATACACCACCAGCTACACTGAGTATACCCCCAGACGTTAAACCCGATGCATTATCTGTTGCATAAAGCGATAGCTTTGTTCCATCAAATATAAACGAATTAAATCCTGTAATATTTCCGTCTGTACTCGCTACAATCACTTGACCTTGTGTAAAATTACCACTTACATTACCAACTGTATATTGATTAAACCGTTGGTCTAAATACCATTTATTTACTACATCTAATGAATTGGATGGTGCTGTAACATTTGTAATACGTTGACCATTTACATTTAAACCACCTCCAATATATAAACTCTTTGCAAATCTTGCTCCACCCTGAACATTTAATACACCACCACTTGTTAGACTTGTAGCTTCATCTGTTGTAAATATATTTAATGTCTTGTCAAAAAATGTAAATGATTCAAATCCAGTAATATTTCCTTCTGTACTCGCTACAATCACTTGTCCTTGTGTAAAATTACCACTTACATTACCTATAGTGAATTCATTGAAACGGTTATCTACGTAATATTTATTAGCAGCATCATAGTATGTCGTAGGTATAGCTACACTAGTGATTTTTTGGTTATTCATATCAAGAACACCTAAAACATGAGCATTTCCACCTACGTAAAAGTTTTTATCAACACTTGCACCGCCACTAACTTGTAATGAACCACCTTGGCTTACACTTGTCGCATCATTAGTACTATAAATATATAAGGCACCTTGATTAATATCATACATAAATTCAGAATAACCTGTAATATTACCGCCAGTTGTAGCAATAATTACTTGACCTTGGGTAAAATTACCACCTACATTACCAGTTGTATATTGTTGAAAAAGATTATCAACATAATATTTATTAGCTACATCCAATGAATTAGATGGTGATGTGACATTTGTTATAATATGAGCATTCAAATCAAGATTACCTGAAATCCATGTACTTCCACCTATATATATATCTTTTTTAACAGCTAATCCACCTTCTATTGTAATACTACCACCGGACGTATAAGACGTAGCATTTTCTGTACATTTAATACTAATACCGCCACTAACAACAATTGACGCTGTTGTACTATTTAAACTACATTCAGTACTTGTAACATAAATACTACCAAATGTATTAAAAATAGATGTTTGATTAGTTGTAAAAATATTTGTAGAAAGTAATGAACTTATGGATGCATTATTAACATCTAAATAAGAACCTATTAGACTACTAAATGTGCCATTAGTTAATTGTAAATTTTGAATTGTAGATTTGGTACTAATTAAGTTAGATACACTACCTGTTAGTGATGTTAATGAAATGTTATTCGAAATATAATTGGCATCAAGTGAATGTGTATAAATACTTGTACCATTAAGATTTGTAAAATAAATCTCAGTTGAATGTAAACCACTACTACTAATATTTGTAATTAAACTATTTGTAATGGTACTATTACTTGAAATAATATTAGTTGTTAATACATTACTTGTTGTTATATTCGCACTATTAATATTTGTAATTAATCCATTATTACTTGTTATATTTGTATTAAGAATATTATCTATACTAGAACCAATTGCATATATTGTTCCTGTAGTTATTGTAGAACTACCTAATGTCTCGCCAACTATTAAACTCTTAGCTATACTTGCTCCTCCGGAAATCGTTAATCCACCTCCGTTTGTAATACTAGTGGCATCTTTACTACAATCTATAGATACACCTCCAAAACTAATAAATGCACCCGATGATGAATTAGTAGATGTGGTAGTACTAGTTAAATATAAATTATTAAATGTAGAATTGACATAGTTTAGATTTGTTCCTAATAAATGACTTATTGTACCATAAATACTAGACACATTTGATGAGGATATATTAGGTACATATAAAGTATACCCTATATATACATCTTTTGCTATACTTGCTCCACCTGCAACAGTTAAACCACCTCCATTAGTAATACTTGTTGCATTTTCTATTATATCAATAGAAATACCTCCATAACTAATGAATGTTCCAGTAGATGAATTAAAAGATGGTAATGTACCAGTAAGATTTAAATAACCAGTTGTTGTATAAATCGATGAGGTATTTACACTAACTATATTACTTGATGTTACATTTGTAGTTTGAATATTAGTAGATGTTAAATTATTATTATATAAATTTGCAATGGTAGCATTTTGAGTATTTATATTATTTGATAAAATATTGGCAATTGTTGAATTTATTATAAAACTATTAGCACTTGTTGAATTAATTGATGTTACATTATAAGCTGATAAATTAGCTGTAGATAGATACGTTGAACTTAAATTAGGAACTGTTAAATTAGTAGTATACAAGTCTGAACCATACAAGTTAGCAAAGGTACCATACGTGAATAATAAATTAGCAATTGTAACATACTGACTGAGAATATTTGAAGTACTTAAATTAGTAACAATATCATTATACTCAATATTTGTATTCACATGTAAAGTACCAACAGTTAAATTCTCAATATTACCCTGTGTGATTGATATCGTATGGATATTAGCTGTATTTGTATATAAATTATTAATAGTTGAATTAGTAACATTTTCCGATAATATTAGTACATTACTAAATGTACCATAAGTTAAATTTAAATTTGAAATAGATGATGATATCCCCTCTATATAGTTAGCTACTAGGGAACTTGTAGTAATATTATTGGTTATAATATTACCTGATGTCAAATTTTCGATATGAGCATTCGAAGAGTATAAATTATTATTTGTAATATTTATCAGGTAAGAATTAGCAATTGTAGCATTATTAATATTCAATAAATTAGCAAAAAGGGTTTTTTCAATACTTGCACCTCCAGCAACTGTTAATGCACCCCCTGCTGTTATACTTAAGGCATCTGTAGTGTCTCTTATAGAAATACCACCTATACTTATTAATGAACCAATGCTACTATTTATAGAGCTAGTACTATTATACAAGTTTAATATACCACCAACACTTAAATTTTTAAATATACTGGCTCCTCCATCAACAACTAAACTTCCTGAATTAAGATTATAACTATTAACTGTATTATGAAGATAGAACGCGCCATAATATCTTGCATCTTTTAATATAGATATACCACCGTATACAATTAATGCCGCAGTACTGATATTTAAACTTGTTTCGGTTGATGTTATAATAGCTTTACCAGAAGCAAAAATACTGTCTTCTAATGTAACACCAGGCGATAAAATGTCATATTCTTTAATTGTATTAACAAAGAGAGTTCCAGAAGCTTCAATTGAACCATCTTCAGTATTATCACAGTTAGCTACTACCGTGATATTTGTGAATTCGGTACCATACAAAAATCTATTACCTGTGTTAGACATTACACCAATCTATAATAATTTAAGAATTTATTTATAGATTCTGGACACATTCCTTTTTTTTTTTTAACTTATTAAAACATAAAATAATAATTTAACATAAATACATTAAATAAAACCAAGTCCTTTCTTTGTATAACTTTATTTAAAACCCAATTTAGAATTACTGTAAATAAAAACAAAGTTATTTTTAGATTTGAATGTAAATAAAAACAGTTATCCTTAGATTTATTAAATTTTACAATTATTAAAAATGTTAAATTTATCGATACAAAATTACTAAAAAATACCTCCGCCGGGCAAAATCACTTTTCTCGAGACAAAACTAAGTCCACCTGCTCCGCATATTACAATGATAATTTTATATTTATTAAAAAATATTAATTTTATCAATTGAAAATAGGATTTTTAAAAATACACCCGGAGTCAAATCCCGGAGCCGACTCTCATTTTTTGGCCATTTTTGACATTTTTGGAATCTGAGATTTGAAAAAAAAAAGACAAAAGTATGATCAAAACTGTTTTTCAAAAAATCCAAATCTCAGATCCCAAAAATGCCATTTTTGGCCAAAAAACGAGAGTCCTCTCCGGGGATTTGACTCCGGGTGTATTTTTAAAAATCTTACTTTTCAATCGATAAAATTTAAAACACGAAAATATTTTTAAGATTATGGTTGAATGTCCGGAGCAGGTGGACTTAGTTTTGTCTCGAGAAAAGTGATTTTGGTGATTTTTTCCGGAGCAGGTTGATTTTGAATCGATAAAATAAGGTGTTATATAAATGTTATTTTTAGTTAGTTTATTTAATAAATTTAATATATTAAATAATATAAGAATCATGAATTGTAATTTTTGTAATTCTAGTTTTGTAAAGAAAAGTAACTTACTAAGACATTTAAAAGATAATAGATGTGAAGTGGCCAAAACAATGACTCCATTAGACTATCATAATAAATTTGAAGAATTGTTAAGTAAACTTGTTATTAATGGTAATAATAATCATCATATAGCACTTAATAGTAATAATAGTATAACAAATAATATTAATTTCAATATTCAAATACAACCTATTACTAAATTATCTCTTGAACATATTACATCAGATAAGATGAAACAAGTGATTGAAACATATGACACAGATAAAACAAAGTTAAATTATTTGTTAACTGAATATTTAAATGGTGTTTTATGCGATCAAGAACATCCAGAAAATCATGCTGTAAAATATACTAGAAAATATCCACCAACATTTAATTCAATTACAGAAGATTCTGAAGGTAATGTTATTACAACAATAAAAGGGTTAAAAGATACATGTGAATTATTATCAGACCCAGTCTTAGATGTTTTAAAAGTCAAGTTGTCTGAATGTATTAAAAAATATAAAAAAGATGACAATATTAATTATGATTACTCATTGTATGAAGATGCAATAAAAGAACTTAGAAAAGAATTAAAAAAGGATAATATTAAAAAAGTTTTATCAAATTTTTTAAAAAATGATTTGATAAATAATATAGAAATGAAACTCAGTATAAGTACAATTAATATGTAATAAATAGTTTTTTTTATTTTTTATTTTTATTTTTATTTTTATTTTTATTTTTATTTAATTAAACAATTTAAAAAATTTATTATATTCTTTTATAGTATAAATAAAAAAATGAGTAGTCCATTATACTATAATCAAAGTATCGTTATTCTCGATACATCCGTTTCAACTAATATCACAACCGGTGCGTTAACTTTAAATAGTTTAGGTGTTGCTGGAAGTGTATTTGGTTCTCTAGGTAATTTTGGTAATTTAGTACATGTTAATCATACTGGTACCAACTCACTTTTAACCAATTTAACATCAAGTAACATTGCTGCAACAAATATTACAGGAACTAACATTGTCGCTACTAACTTAACTGCTAATACATTAGCTCTGTCCAATGCTAACATCGAAAGTGCAACCATCACTAACTTAATAAATACTAATATTTCAAGTGCAAGCGCTGTTATTACTAACATTCTTGGTACAAGCAATACACTTACTAATTTAGTAAGTACTAATGTTTCATCTGCAACACTTGATGCATCTACTGGTATTACATCTGCTGCTTTACTTGTAACTGGATTAATTAGTGCTGCTAACGTATTTGCTACTACCAGTACTCTACCAAATATGGTCTCTACAAACATGAGCTCTGCAACTCTACAAGCTACTACGGGTATTACATCTGCTGCCCTACTTGTAACTGGGTTAATTAGCGCTGCTAACTTATTTGCTACTGCAAGTACTCTACCAAGTATGGTATCTACAAACATTAGTTCTGCAACTCTTGATGCATCTACAGGTATTACATCTGCTGCCCTACTTGTAACTGGGTTAATTAGCGCTGCTAACTTATTTGCTACTGCAAGTACTCTGCCAAGTATGGTATCTACCAACATTAGTTCTGCAACTCTTGATGCATCTACGGGTATTACATCTGCTGCTTTACTTGTAACTGGATTAATTAGTGCTTCTAACGTATTTGCTACTACCAGTACTCTACCAAATATGGTCTCTACAAACATGAGCTCTGCAACTCTACAAGCTACCACGGGTATTACATCTGCTGCTTTACTTGTAACTGGATTAATTAGTGCTGCTAACGTATTTGCTACTGCCAGTACTCTACCAAATATGGTGTCTACAAACATTAGTTCCGCAACTCTTGCGGCATCTACTGGTATGACATCTGGTACACTTAATGTTACAGGTATAAGTACTCTTCAAGACGTAACAGCTACTAACGAGACTCTAGCTGTATTAATTGCTACCAGTGGTATTACATCTGGAACAGTTAATGTTACTGGTACAAGTACTCTTCAAGATATTACTGGTACTAACGTTACCGTGACTAGTTTACTTGCTACAACTAGTATTAGTACTGGAACTGCTTATGCCGATCTTGGGTCGTTCAATACAGTTGGAACGTCACTTCTTAATGCTACTACCATTAGTAGTGCTAACACATGGGTTTCTGGTAACTTGAACGTTGGTGGTACATTAACAGTAGTTAACATTACTTCAACTAACTTGGTAAATACTAATGTTTCTGCCGGTATTGTATTTGCAGGTACATCCTTATCTGCACCTGGTACATCTAATACTATTTCTAATATTTTCACTACTGGTGGTAATGTCGGTATTGCAACCACTAGTCCTGATGCAACACTTGATATCACTGGTACACTGCGTGTTACTACAAGTATTACATCTGGTGCTGTATATGCTACCAACATGACGGGTACTAACGGTGTATTTACTAACTTAACTGCTAATAACTTGGCTCTAAGCAGTGCTAACATGGCAGATGTAACGATTGCTAATTTATCAAATACTAACATTACAAGTACAAGTGCTGTTATTACTAACGTTCTTGGTACTAATAATACTCTTACGAATTTACTCACTACCTTGGCAACTATTCCAAGTATGGTATCTACAAACATTAGTTCTGCAACTCTTGATGCATCTACTGGTATTACATCTGCTGCTTTACTTGTAACTGGATTAATTAGTGCGTCTAACGTATTTGCTACCACAAGTACTCTACCGAATATGGTCTCTACAAACATGAGCTCTGCAACTCTACAAGCTACTACGGGTATTACATCTGCTGCTTTACTTGTAACTGGGTTAATTAGTGCTTCTAACGTATTTGCTACCACAAGTACTCTGCCAAGTATGGTATCTACCAACATTAGTTCTGCAACTCTTGATGCATCTACTGGTATTACATCTGCTGCTTTACTTGTAACTGGATTAATTAGTGCGTCTAATGTATTTGCTACTACCAGTACTCTACCAAATATGGTCTCTACAAACATGAGCTCTGCAACTCTACAAGCTACCACGGGTATTACATCTGCTGCCTTACTTGTAACTGGGTTAATTAGTGCTTCTAACGTATTTGCTACCACAAGTACTCTACCAAACATGGTCTCTACAAACATGAGTTCTGCAACTCTACAAGCCACTACGGGTATTACTTGTGGTACACTACTAGTAAATGGTATAGATATGACACCAAATGTTGGTGACATTGTAACTTCTGTATCATTCTCTGCAGCCAACAATATTGTTTCAGCTGCAGACGTAACTAAACTAGCATTCCCAAATGCTAATGTTCGTAGTTATGAATCTATTGTAGCTGTTTCTTTAACTGCAACCAGTGGTAACTTATATGCACAATATAGATTATATGGTCTACAAAAGGCTACAGGAAGTTGGGTTATGAACAGTTCATTTATCGGTGATAATACCGGTGTTGTATTCAGTATGTCTAATACTGGACAAGTACAATATACAAGTACAAATATTCCAGCTTTCGTAGATAATATCATGACATTTGAAGCTAGAACACTCCCTATTTAATCACCTAAATAACTCAACTAATATTAACAAATTTAGTCTTATAAAAATTTTTTTATAAGAATATTATATATTATATATATTTCTTTGAATTGTTATTTTTCGAGTAATTCAGCTTTAATATGCTTTTACATCGTTTTTGGGAATGTTCCATTTATAATCAATTAATTCACCACTCAATTACTATAATTCCGTTATACTGGTGAGTCTCGGTGAATCGGCGCCTCGTGTATACAACATGTAATTACGCTGGCGCAAAACTTGCATATTTTGAGATGAAACGACGTGGTGAATAACCTTATATATTACGCTGACAGACATTTATAACGTTCTAAAAAAAATCTATCCTAGAAGAATCAAGACTCTCGTGATAATATTCACTATCATATATTATATTGTCAGTTGTTATACTAGCACCTTCACTTATTTTATCATCTGAATCATCTATAATAGAATATTCTACTAAATGTTCGTCTATAAATACTTTTGCCTGTTCCAAGACTATATTATAGCTAAATTTATTCTGTAAAAATTGAATGTTTGATATTCTCACTAAACAAATTAGTTCAATATCTAAATTTGTAGAAATATCTGCATGTTGAATTATTGATTTATATCTATTAAAATATAATGTATTTTTGTTTAATGATAATTTCAAGGTATGTTCATTGCAATTAGTATTTTCATTTTCTTTTTTATTAAATGGTGAAACAATACTATTCATTATTTTATTCATTGTAAACTTTTTCCCATTAAACCATTTCTCTGACTGATTATGAGTGGTTTGTATAATATGTTCTTCTAATGGACTGATAAGATATTGGAAAATATTATCTCCCACGTAGATAACCATTTTATTTGAATCCATACTCTTGAGTTTATATTTAGGTAACTGAATAATAAGTGAATGATTCTTATAATATATATCGATAAAATGTGTGAATATTTCTTGTTTGAATTCGCTTGTAGCTTCTGGACATACTTTTTTATAAGGAATATCACTAAAGCGAATTTTACTTATATCTAATGAATTATTACCAGCATTTTGAAGTGCATCTGGGAAAACATATACTTGCGTTTTCATTTTCTAATTAAAGTAAACATTAAATTTACTTTAATTTAACGAAAGGACTCTTTTTAACAAATAGTGTATTCGTCCCGTATTTTTGATACCATGGCTTCACGAGATGGAGTCTCGTACATTTTAATAACTTTTTTAACATTTTTAGTATTTTTGACAAAGAAATAGACTTCTTCTAACCAGTAATAAACTATTTTATGAGTAATGATAACAAGTGTTATTATCAGATCATTTATATTAAATATAATTAAGAAATAAACTAATATACTAGTTATAATATTTTTAACATTTAATTTTGCCAAATAAACAGCTACTGTCATAAGTAAACCACATACCCAAGTACCAGATAAATATATAGTTATTAATTTTAATACTGATACAATTGAATACAAGGAAAATAATTGAAAGAGTATCATTTGGCTATTTATCCAAAAAGATCCAGAGAATGAAGTGAAAATCTCATATTTATTTACGACTAATGTAAAAAATGCATTTACAACTTCCAACTTTTCCAATTCTCTCCATCTTTTCTCTTTGATAATTATATTTGCCAAGTAAATAGCATCTCCTAATGGAATTATATTATACAAATAACCTACGTTATAATAATATGCCATTTTAATACCTTTATAATAATAATATGTACTATCATAACTTCGTAATACATTTAGTAAGGCTATAAATAGACAATTATTGGTAATCTTCCATACAAAATTAACCGATAATGTCTTATAAATAATGAAAATATGATAATTTTGAATCTTCTCTATTTGTGGATGTAATTGTTGTACAAAATGAACAGACATCTTAGACATACTATATTTAACAAATATATCCTTATGCTCTACATAATTGCTAATACTTTTACTTATAAACGATATACCTAGTAAACTATTTTGTAGTGACGGTAATACTATAGGTAATATAAGTAGGTAACTATACTGGTTTTCTTCATAAAAATAATTAATAGTATTATATCCAAAATAAATTAATAAATAAAATACATATCTATCTAGTGTTGATAATCTATATAATGAATTATATTTCTCTACTATTTCTTCATTATAAACCATAATAGCTCCTTTGCTTAATTTTCTACAACTTAGTTTTAATATTAAAAACTCTCTCAAGAAATAGACACTGCACACAACACCATCACATAATAATAATGATTCCATTAACGTAAAACGACTATATAATCCAATTAATGTCTTTGAGGTTAAAAATGAGTCAAGATGATTCTTATACAATGAGAGATTTTGACTAATTTGATAATAATTATTTGTACTCTCTAATACAGTATAATATTCATCCAAAGGTAGAAAATTGTTAAGAAGATTACGTGTTTTATTTAAAATTAAACCAATGTTTAATTTTTCTACTATATAATAGTTTAATTTTTCTACTATATAATGGTTTAATTTTTCGACTATATAATGAAACATCCTTATTATATAACAGATAATTAATTTTAAATCTAAACATCTTAAATTATGTTTTTATAAGTGTATTTGAAACTTGATTTTTTTTTAACTGTATCTGGATATCCTCCCTGATAAACATTAGGACTATTAAATATATCATCATATATCTTTGATGGCATATTTCTTTCATCAAATTGTAAATCAAGTTCTGGTCTATATCTATATACTATTTGAGGCGGTGGAGGCGGTGGTGGTATAGGACATTTACCAAAGAAATTAGCAAACCACATAGAAACACACGATATGAGTAATATTATTACAATGAAATCAGACAGCTCCATATACTTATTATTAATACATTAAAAAAAAAATTTAAAATTGAGTTGCGTATTATTTTTTTAAAAAGCAGTGTTGAATCTACAACCCAACAATAAGCCATAAGTTAGATAAGGGTACAGTGAAACCTGTGGTCAAGTGTTGACTATATCATTTAAATAATCATATAACAATTCTGCAACTTTATACCAACTATAGTCTTTTTCAATATATTGTTTCATATTAATATAAGTTTCGTATGCTTTTGGAATTTTAAACTTTTCTTCATTGTTTAGTAATGTACTAATTAGATTATTCATGGTTATATTATTCTGACATAATTCATTAGCATCTACTGTAACTTCTGAATTTACATAGAAAATATAATCACTTCCTCCATTACTACAAATATCATTCATATATTCGTGTGTACTACCTGTACGTGGTACTAAAACATTTAAACCAGCTGCTAAAGATTCCATCATAGTTAATCCAAAACCTTCAGCTAAATAAGGTGAGATATAAATATCTGCTGCATTAAAAAGGTCATTGATTTTAGAATAACTAAGAGTTTTGTTAGTAAAAATAATATGGTTATATAAATTATCAATTTCAGACTGTGTCATAATACCTTTTTGTTTAAATTGAATAAAGTAAGCCTCTAAAAATTCTTTACATTGATATAAATCACCAGAACCCTTTAAGAGTAGTTTATAATAAGTTTTCTTTAATTTATTGACTAATAAATGCAGTGCTTCTAATGTTAAAAGAATTCCTTTATTAGTTGTCATAGCTCCAATATTAATCATCAAGATATCTGTATCTTTAACGTTGTACGTCTTTCTAATTTCTTTACGTACAATATCATTAGAATGTTTATAAAAAATAGTAGTATCAACACCATGTGTAATAATTCTATTTCTAGGACTATGGTCTGTATTCTCCAAATATCGAATCATACCTTTAGAAGACCAAACACTAGGTGATGTAAAGTAAATATTATTAAATTCTTTTAAAAATACGGATATATACTCATCATATTGGGAAGAATCTAAATCTCCAGGTTTTTCTAATTGAAAGTAAGCATGGTTAATTTTTGCAAATTCACTTGTATAAAATACACATTTAGGAATATTACGATTTTCTTCACTTACATTAATATTATATGGATAGGTTTGTCTGTAAATAATATCAACTGGTTCATCATTGTATTCCTTCATATTTTTTAGAATATTATTGTATTCTTCAGAATAAACTAACTTTTGTGTATTTATCCAATTTGGATTATAATAAGGTGCTTCAGTTACATAAAACTCAATTTTATGACCGTGTTTACCATTTGGTCCATATAATTTCCAAAGATGTATTAATTGAAAAGCTGTTACTTGACCATAACTATGTTGTAATAGTCTCCAACCTTCAAAGAGTACCTTTAATTTTGATTCTTTTCTCCTTATAATAGCATTCATATTATATTGTCAAGTAATAAATTATTAATTTTAAACCAAGTAATTAATTAAATTTTTGAAGATTCAAATTCTTGATATAATTAATAAAATTCTTAATTCTCATTAAATATTATAGAATGATATATAGGTATTTTTAAGTATTTTTTACATATGATATCTGCTGTCTACCTAGAAGAATGCCATAGTTCTTTTATATATTTATTATATTTTATTGTATATTTTATTGTATATTTTATTGTATATTTTATTGTATATTTTATTGTATATTTTATTGTATATTTTATTGTATATTTTATTGTATATTTTATTATAATGATTTATCCCACGAATGCTCCAGTTCCACCAGTTAATATCCATGCACCAGTTGTTTGGTTAATATGAGTTGAGTTCCACATTAGTTCGCAACTTTGGCCTTGTCTTTTAAATGTAATTTTTGTAGGTGGTGTACCTCCTAATGGATTTGGTGCAATTAATCTTCCTGATGCAAAATTTAATTGATATTCGCTACCATAACTTATAGTAGTACATACAATTTTTTTTGTTAAGCCATTTGATAAACCAGTTAATGGCATTGTACCTGTACCTATTATACCTATGCCAAATACATTAATGTAACTAGTAACTACACTTGATGTAGGGTTTCTATTTGGTACTAATGCTGTAACTGTATAATTTTCGACACTATAACTTATACTACTTTGAAATGTAACATTTTCTAAACTAGTTGAAGTAGTAGTTGCCAGTGATGTAAAACGTCCAGATTGTGCAGTTGTTTGGCCAATAGGTGTTCCATTAACTGTACCACCAGATATTTGAAAGTTACTACCGACTACAGCATTATTACCAGCAGTCACTGGGCCATCTAATACAAAACCCGAGATATTATTTGTAAATAATTTATTAGCTCTTAAATTACCTAATTCACCTTTTGTAATTATAGAATTATCTATTGTAGCATTACTATAATATGTCCATTCTTGTGTATTATTGAGCCAGCCAAAAAATGCACGTTTATAATTTATGGAACCAGCTGTTATACTTGTATTACCTACAGTTGACCAATAATCCACTTCTATACCAACATCTTTACCTTGGTATTCTTTTAGAACACCATACATAGTACCTTTTGTAGCAGGATTTAATAAGGAACTACCATTTGAAATAGTAAAAGTATAATTATCAGTAATTGCTTGAACTATGAAATCACCATTAGTACTTGGGATAGAATTAGTATTAGCTAATTTGATAGAATCTCCTACTACTAAATAATGAGGTATATTAGTTGTTACTACGACACTTCCAATTGTTGATGAATTTATAATACTAGTAACGGTTAATGTTTGTTTTGTACCTAATTGATAAATATATGTTCCTGAATCAATTGTATTTAAACTACCAGCAATATCAACATTACCATTAAAAGTAATGTTAGTTGTTGAATTAATACCAATACTCATACCATAAATATTTAAATTACCATTTGTATCACTTTCAATTCTTGTAGTATTATTACCGAATACAAGTTTATCATTTGACGGAATAATAACACTACCATAACTAGACCCTGATATATTTGTTGCTGGACTTAAATAAATATTACCACTTGTATTGATAATATGAAAATTACCGGATGTACTTCTAATTAAAAAGTTTCCACTACTTACTGCACCAAAATACATGGGGGAGTTTTCACTAAATTGTGTATAACCCGTTCCATTTGTATTTGTAGTAAAAACAATACCACTTGAACTATTAGTGTTATTAATTAATAAATTACCAGTGCTATCAGACGAAATAGTATTGCTTGATGTACCAAATACTAATTTTGTATTTGTAGGTACAATTACATTTGCACTACTCATATTAATATTACCAGATGAACTAACTAAAGATAATCCTTGTCCAGCACATGCAGATATGACTGCTACATTAGATACTGTTCCGCAACTTAAATCTAAATTTTTAAAATACCCATTTGTAAATTCTAAATCGCCTCTAGCTCCTGTAATAATTTCGTTCGCATTTGTTGCAAAAGGAATATATGTAAATCGTTGTGATGAATTATCAAAGCCAAAAAATCCTACTTTACTTCCAGTGACTCCATTTCTATTACCGTACCATTTAAATTCGATACCTCTATTTTTGGAGTCATCAGATAAAGGTGCAGTTACACCACCTAATGAAAAAATTGGATCTTGAACATTAGTTACAGTACTATATATATTTTCAGTTGTACCATTAATTTGTACATCCGCATTCAATATAATTTTACCAGAACCATTATTTGATGTAATAATTATATTACCTACTGAATCTGTATTGATATTATTATTTGTAGTACCAAATGCTAAAGGTACATTTAAAGGTATTAAGACTCTTCCAGTTGTATTTGATATTAAATTAATATTAGCCGAACTAATACTTACATTAGCATTACCAACTAAATTAACAGCTGTATTACCAACTAAATTAATTACACCATTGCAACCCAAGATAGTATTGACATTTGAAATTGTACCACAATTCAAGTTGATATTACCAGTATTTAAGAATGTCAAACTATCTTGTACAACAACACTACCTAATGCAAACTGACCTAATGTTCCTGTAATTACTTCGTCTGTATTAATAGCGTCAGAATAATATGTGAATTGACCAGAACTACTTTTATAACCGAACCATCCTAATTTAGATGTTCCTGATGTATTTGTATATTTATATTCAATACCTCTGTCTTTACCGTCAGTTGATCCAGTTGTATAATTTGCCAAAGTTAAAATAGGGTCACTAAGAAGTACATTTTTGGTATTGATTAAAGTAGTACTACTTACTGTATCACCTGTTACTGTAAAATTTTGTGTTGTAATATTAACACTTGAGGTTAATAAATTTGTTGTACTATTTGATATACTAGTTGTTCCACTAGTATTAATTATATTTGTATTAAGAGAACTAATATTGATAGTTCCTAATGAATTATTTGTTATATTAAAGTTATTAAAGGTGTCAGCAATTATAAATCGCGTACTATTATTATCAAAGTTAAGTTGAACATTTGTTGGAATATTAACTGTATTACCTGCTCTTAAATTAATTACAGCTGTATTTGTTAATTCTATTAAATTACCTGTTGTTCCAGTAGTTGGAGTTAAATTAGGTCCATTAATCATTAAATTACCATAAGAGTTACTCCTAATACTATTCGATGTACCACTTATACCAAATACAACTCGTGAACCTTGATATAATCTAACATTTCCGCCGGTAGTTATATTACCACTTGTAGCAAATAAGTTGATATCTCCATTAAATGTATTAACTAAAAAATTTCCAGAACTACTTGCAATATTAACACTTGAGGTTGCAATATTATTTATACTTCCAAAACTACTATTAGAAATAAGAAAAAGACCACGTGTACTTCCAGAAATTGTTTCAGATGCTGTTGTAGTAACAGATTGAAATGTTCCACCAAATTGAATAGATGGAAATCCTAATGCACTTCCAGAAGTATTTTGGGGTATGATAATATTACCAGCAGTTGTTACAAGATTAATATTACGATTAGTATTAAAGTTCAAATTACCGTTAGAATCTGATGAAATCCGTTGATTACCAACAGATGTACCATCAAAAGATACATTTACATTGGGTTGAATAATAACGGAACCAATAGTTTGTGTATTTAATATTATATTTTTAGAACCAGCTAACCATAAATTTCCAACAGTTCCTTCTTTAATATATGTCCCAGATGTACCTATAGTAATTGGTATGTTATGAGGTGTATAAATATCACCTGATGACTGTAAGGCAATACGAGATGCTGTGGATATATTAACTGTATTAGATGCATCAATATTTAATACATTACCACAACCTGTTATTTTACCAACATTTAAAAGTGAACCGCAATTAATATTAATAAAATTTCCACCAGTTACAAGAGTAATTGAACCTGCTGTTACTGCTCCAAGTTCAAATTCACCTAAACTTCCAGTAAACACTTCATTATTATTTGTGACATTTTTAATAAATGTGAATTTACCAGTATCTTTCTTCCATCCGAACCATCCTAATTTTGCTGAACCATTTTCAAAATAATTAAATTCGATACCTCTATCCGTTAAATCATCAGCTGTTTGTGTATAATTAGCAATCATGGGATTAGCATCTTTGAAGTATACATCTGGTATATTAATGAAACCTTCTATAGCATCAAAATTTAATTTATTGTACGTGTTAATGTTAAGACCAGTACCATCAAAATTTATAAAGTTATTTCCTGTTGTACCCAATTGGAATTTTGTATTTTGAGGAATATTGATGATTTTTGAATCTGGTAAAGTAAATTTAAAATCACCTTGACTTTCTAAATAAAGACCACCTGTATTTCCATAAATATTATTTGTTGTATTACCAAATATTAAATCTATATTTTCTGGTATTTTTACAAATAAAGAGGCGTTTAAATTTATATTATTACTAGCAGGTTTATAAAGTATACCACTTGTTCCATTACTTGTTAGACCACTGAATGTACTTCCTGTTGATATAGAGAAATTAGTACTATTAAGAATATTTGTAACTACGAAATTACCATTCATTGTCGGTAAGGAGCTTGTATTAGATAAATTAACAATGTCACCTTCTTTAACACTATTGGGAACGCCTGTAGTTATAACCAAATTACCATCAGATGTTAAAATTGAAGTAATATTTTTATTTCCTATAGCAGTATCTGTATTGAGAGTAATGTCTCCATTACCTGTATTTATAGTTTGTCCAGAGAATGATGTAAATGTATTAGAACTACTTCTAGATGTTAAATTTATGTAGTCACTTGATGAAAATGTTACATTGCCATTTTTTAAAGATGTTAGATAATTTCCTGTTGATGATACAACATTTGTAATTGGACCTGATAAATAAATACCACCTCGTTGACGTGGTACAAGCTTAATATCTCCATTAACATTTAGTGCACTAATTGTATTTTCACAAATACTTAAATTTCCTAATGTAGAACATTCTGTTACATTGAGACCTCCATTAATAGCAAATACACCATTGATAGAATCCCAGGTTGCATATTTATCACCATTTACTGAATTAAAGGTTATATCACCTTTTACAGATAAAGTTGTAAAAAATCCTTGATTAGCCCCATTAGCTCCTATAACCGTATTAATAATTTCAGAATCAATAATAGTTACACCTACGAGTTGGGAACCGTCAATTAGACCATCGAGTGTGTCAGCTGGTAAAATAATTTTATTGGCTTCTAAAATATCGAATACACCAGAATTAGCTGATAGAGACGTACCTTTAAGCGGTTTATTTGTTAAATTCTTAGACATATTAAACTAAACTATTAATATATATAATTAAAATTTAATTGTCAAAATAACGACACCATCAGTATATTCTTTTTCTAGTTATATATGGAGTCTATATCTGTTTAATTCAAAACCCTATCATAAAACATTTACAACTACATAATGCCGCTCATTTATTGTTTTATTATTTTATTTTAATTTATTGTGTATAATAATAGTAGAAATGTACTTACTATTATTACCTAGATTTTTATTAGTATTGGGTGGTTTAAACTACTTTTTTATGGCAACAATGAATATTAATTTGTTTTCATTTATTCAAAATCCATTAATTATTCGCATAATTAGTATATTAATTGGTGTGTCAGCACTATACTTTTTGTTTAATAGAGATTATTATCTTCCATTTTTAGGTCATGCTATTATCCCCATAGGTCCAGTGAAACCTACTGAGAATTTAACAAAAATTAAGTTAACTGGCCTACCCCCTAATACAATTGTTATGGCGTGGGGTGCAAAAGATAATAACAAAATTTTTGATAATCCATATGATGCTTATGGAGACTATGCTAATACCGACATAAAACAAAGTAATGAAAGAGGTGAAGTATTTGTTGAATTACCATGTCCTTCTGAATATTATGTTAGTAAGTTGGGTATGCAAAGCAAACTAGACAGACATATTCATTATAGATATCAATATCCCAAATACAAGGGATTATTTTCACCTGTTCGTACAAAATATCTTGGTGTAAAATGCCAATAAATTTTATTAAATTTTAAGTTTAATAAAAGAGATAAAGGTAGAAAAACCACGAGAGTTTAAACAACTCGTTTAATAACTAGGTGAGCAGATACAGGGTCTACACCACCAGCTATTGGTGTAATAGTAAGTGCTGTGGCACTTCCTAATGGATTATTAATACTTAAAACACTATCAAGAAGGGTTGTTTCTACTAAACATAACCCTACAATTTGAGAAGTTCCTGTATTACGACCAACAACTGTATATGCTTGTTCACTTCCATCTACAACGACGACAAGTTGTCCAGCTTCTGTAACACTAACTTGGAAATTAACTTCATACATACCAATATCTGGTAAAATAAATTGTGTAGCATTATTTCTTACAATTGTTCCACTTGCAGGTCCATCTTGTGGGAATTCAACAGCAGTACCTGCTGCAACTGGAGTTGCATTATCTTCAGGCATTAAGGCGTAGAAATCTGCAACTGATATTAAACCACCGGGTATACCCTGTGGCCCAGTTAAACCGGTTGGTCCTTGAGTTCCAGTTAGACCAGTTGGTCCTTGAGTACCAGTTAGACCGATTGGTCCTTGAGTACCAGTTAAACCGATTGGTCCTTGAGTACCCGTTAAACCAGTCGGTCCTTCTGGTCCAGTTAAACCGATTGGCCCTTGAGTACCAGTTAACCCGATTGGTCCTTGAGTACCGATAGGTCCTTCTGGTCCAGTTAA
>Ga0208438_1000100_pt1 | contig 27518 bp, 20 predicted proteins | sample ColrivemetaGS545_FD_187607 | JGI IMG/M metagenome (GOLD analysis project Ga0208438, IMG submission 187607) | Estuarine microbial communities from the Columbia River estuary - Flood tide non-ETM metaG S.545 (SPAdes) (version 2) | ecosystem: Environmental > Aquatic > Marine > Intertidal zone >...
TTGTCTAGCACTTCAGGTAAAATGTAATCTAACAGGCTTGCACACACTGAAAATTAAAGAGACAGACCGTTTGCAAGCGCTTAAAAATGAAATTTATAAGTTTGGAACGTCCATTGAGATCACCAATGATAGTTTACATCTTTCAGAACTTCACCCATTAAAACCGGGAGCTGTTATAGAAACCTATAATGATCACCGTATGGCAATGGCGTTTGCACCCCTAGCATTGCGCACATCATTTTCAATAAATGAGGCAGAAGTGGTTTCAAAATCCTTTCCTGATTATTGGGATAATTTAGAGGAATTAGGGTTCAATATTTCCAAAACCAAAAAATAAAGGTTCAATTACTTGACAAGGCCTATTTTGAGGTTGTATATTCGCAGCTTGATACTTAAAAACCAAGCATGAAATTATCGCATTTTAACTTTGAATTACCAGACGAATTATTAGCAGAATATCCTGCAGAAAACAGAGATGAGTCTCGACTCATGGTCTTGAACAGGAAAGAGCAAACCATCGAACATAAAATGTTTAAAGATTTGATCAATTATTTTGATGAGGATGATGTGATGATTCTTAACGACACCAAAGTATTTCCGGCAAGACTGTTTGGGAATAAAGAAAAAACGGGTGCTCGTATAGAAGTTTTTCTTCTTAGAGAGCTCAATGCAGAACAACGTCTTTGGGATGTATTAGTAGATCCCGCCCGAAAAATTAGAATTGGTAATAAATTATACTTTGGTGAAGATGAATCTTTAGTTGCTGAGGTTATTGATAATACAACATCAAGAGGTCGTACCCTTCGTTTTTTGTATGATGGATCTTATGAAGAATTTAGAAAAAAACTAACTGAACTTGGTCAAACTCCGTTGCCAAAATATATCAACCGAGAAGTTGAACCAGAAGATGAAGAGCGTTACCAAACAATTTATGCTAAAAATGAAGGTGCAGTTGCAGCGCCAACCGCAGGACTTCACTTTTCTAAGCATTTATTGAAACGTCTAGAAATCAAAGGTGTTAATTTTGCTGAAATCACGTTACATGTCGGCTTAGGAACCTTTAACCCTGTTGAAGTCGAAGATCTTTCTAAACATAAAATGGATAGTGAAGAAATTATTATTCCTGGAACTACAGCCACAACGATTAATAAAGCATTGGATGAAAAACGCCGTATCTGTGCTGTTGGAACCACGGCTATGCGTGCTATTGAAAGTTCGGTGTCTTCTAAAGGTAATTTAAACGAGTATGCCGGATGGACCAATAAATTTATTTTCCCTCCTTTTGAGTTTTCAATTGCAAACTGTATGATTACAAATTTTCATACACCAAAATCAACACTATTAATGATGACTGCTGCATTTGGAGGTCATGATTTTGTGAAAAGAGCTTACGAAGAAGCCGTTAAAGAAAAATATAAGTTTTACAGCTACGGTGATGCCATGCTAATCATTTAATAAACGTTAAAAGCCTCATAACAGAGGCTTTTTTTATCTCCATCAATTATTCACCTGATATGAGTTCCATTAAAAAAGACATACGTGCATTGTCTAAAGAAGACCTTCGATCTTTTTTCACAACGCAAGGCGATCAAGCGTTTAGAGGCACACAAGTCTATGAATGGCTTTGGCAAAAAGGGGCACATCACTTTGATGACATGACCAACTTGTCAAAAGATACGCGTCAGATGTTAGATGCAAACTTTAGCATCAATCACATTAAAGTGGATTCAATGCAACGAAGCTTAGACGGCACAATTAAAAATGGTATTCGTCTTCATGATGGAATGATTGTAGAATCAGTTTTGATTCCGACGGCCAAACGATCCACTGCTTGTGTATCGTCTCAAGTTGGCTGTAGTCTAGATTGCAAATTTTGTGCGACTTCGCGTTTAAAACGTATGCGAAACCTCAATCCAGATGAGATTTATGATCAAGTCGTAGCTATCGATAAACAAAGTAAATTATACCACGATCGCCCACTTTCCAACATTGTGTTTATGGGAATGGGAGAGCCGTTGATGAATTATAATAACGTCCTTAAAGCTATTGATAAAATCACCTCCAAAGAAGGATTAGGGATGTCTCCAAAGCGTATTGTAGTATCCACATCTGGAGTGCCAAAAATGATTAAAAAAATGGCAGATGATCAGGTTAAATTTAACTTGGCCGTGTCTCTTCATTCCGCAATTGATAGTGTCCGAACATCTATTATGCCGTTTAATGAAACCTTTCCTTTAAAAGATTTAAGAGAATCACTACAACATTGGTATGCAGCCACCAATCGCATTATCACTTATGAATACGTCGTATGGGAAGGCATTAACGATACTAAAACCGACATTGACGCGCTGATAAAGTTCTGTCAATTTGCGCCTAGTAAAGTCAATCTTATAGAATACAATCCCATTGATGACGGCATCTTTCAACAGGCCAATTCTACTGCTATCGACTTATATGTATCAATGTTAGAAGCAAAAAACATTACGGTCACTGTTCGCCGTTCACGTGGCAAAGATATTGATGCTGCTTGTGGACAACTCGCCAATAAAGACAAGGCCTAGAAACGTAGCCTCAAAAAAAACTTAAGGAGCAGGATTTGGGATTGTTGCGTGAATAGCATCAATACGATCTAAAGTTTCCTGCGTGAGTTCAGTGTTAATACTCTCTATATTTTCTTTAAGCTGATCCAAATTAGTGGCGCCAATAATGTTGCTCGTTACAAATGGTCTTTGGTTTACAAAAGCTAAAGACAATGTTGTTAAACTTATCCCTAAGTTTTGAGCTAATTTCATATACTGCTTGGTTGCTTCAGTGGATTGTGTACTGCTATAGCGAGCAAAACGCGGAAATAATTTTAGACGTGCATTATCGGCAGCAGTACCCTCAATATATTTTCCAGACAGTACGCCAAAGGCTAAAGGAGAATAGGCTAAAAGCCCAATGTTTTCTCGCAAAGACACTTCTGCTAAATCGCCTTCATACACACGATTCAATAACGAATAGGCATTTTGAGCTGTACTAATAGCGGTTAGATTGTCTTTTCTGATTTCTTCTACATAACGCATTGTACCCCAAGCTTTTTCGTTAGAAATACCAATGGCTCTGATTTTACCAGCATCGACAAAACTTTCTAATGCATGTAAAACGTCATTAAAATTATCAACCCATGGATCGTTTGGACTTGGCTTAAAATCTCGTACTCCAAAAGTATTGGTATGACGCTCTGGCCAATGGAGTTGATACAAGTCGATGTAGTCTGTTTGTAAGCGTCCGAGTTCCAAATCGATTGCTTCTTTAATGGTATTAGCACTAAATCCAGAGGTTCTAATATGGGCAGTGTAGTCGCCAATTCCTGCAATTTTACTTGCTATTATAACCTTATCTCTAGTGTTGTTTTTTTTAAGCCAGGTACCAATATACTTACTCGTTAGTCCTTGAGTTTCTGCCGTGGCAGGCACCGGATACAGTTCCGCCGTATCAATGAAATTAACCCCGTGATCGAGCGCATAATCCATTTGTGCATGGCCTTCCGCTTCTGTGTTTTGGTTTCCCCAGGTCATCGTTCCTAGGCATATTTTACTTACTTTAATAGCTGTACTTGGAAGTGTGGTGTATTTCATTAATCGTTATTTAAAAGCTTTGATATTTCGTCTAATTTTGGGGTTAATACGATTTCAATTCGTCTGTTTTTGGATTTCCCTTCAGTCGTTTCGTTTGAAGCAATTGGCGCAAATTCGCCACGGCCAGCCGCTGTTAAGCTTTTTGGATTGATCGCGGTATTTTCACTCAAAATTTGAACGATTGCAGTGGCGCGTTTGGTGGAGAGATCCCAGTTATTAGCAATTTGTCCACGACTTGAAAAAGGATCATTATCCGTATGGCCTTCGATCAAAACGACAATGTCAGGATTGTCTTCCAAAACGGTTCCTAACTGTTCGATAGCTACACGACCTTCTGTACCAACAGCCCAGCTGCCCGACTTGAACAATAATTTATTTTCCATAGACACATATACTTTTCCATCGCGTTGTTCCACGGTGAGTCCTTTGCCCTCAAAAGCAGTAAGTGCCTTAGAAATCGCATTTTTCAAATCTAGCATTGCTTGATCTTTGGAAGCAATCAGCGCTTCTAATTCTGCAATGCGTTGTGAGCGCTCTTGCATGTCTGCTTCGAGTTTTAAAAGTCGATCATTTTCTGCCTCTAAAGCTAGTTCTTTGGCTTCTAACTGTGCCAAAAGTTCTCTATTTTTTTGGACATTATCAGCGATGGCAATTGAACTATTTTGCTCTAAGGCTGTATAAGCGTCATTCAGAGTATCGTACTTTTTTTGAAGTGCTGTCACATCTTGTTGCAGTTGATTGCGTTCTAAAAGGGTTGCATCATAATCACTTTGCAATTGATCAAACTGATTTTGAAGCGTGTTTTTATCATTTAAAACCCCTTCACTATCGGCATTTAAAGTGTCATAATCATTTTTAAGGGTTGTGTACTTCCCTTCTAATTCCTTATAAAGTTTTGAGGACACACATGAAATAGTTGTGAAGCTTAGAACGGTTAAAATTAAGAGTCTTTTGATCATTGTATGTTAATTTATTAAATTATGTTTTATTGTAATTCAACTAAAACAGGACAGTGGTCACTATGAACTGCTTCAGACAGGATAACGGCGCGTTTTAGTTTTTCGTGTAAGGGTTGCGAAACTAATGTATAATCCAATCGCCACCCTTTGTTGTTGGCGCGTGAATTGGCGCGGTAACTCCACCAGCTATAATTATGAGGTTCTGAATTAAATTCGCGAAACGCATCTATAAAACCATTCCCCAAAAATCGGGTCATCCATTCACGTTCTTGAGGTAAAAAACCAGAAACATTTTTGTTTCTTACGGGATCATGAATGTCAATTGCTTGATGACAAATGTTATAATCGCCACAAATTATCAGGTTAGGCGCTTCTTTTTTAAGCGTATTTATATAGTCTTGAAACAAGTTCATATACTCTAACTTATGTTCTAAGCGTGCCAAATTGGTGCCCGAAGGCAAATATAGACTCATCACCGAAACACCATCAAAATCTGCTCGGATATTACGACCTTCAAAATCCATAGATTCAATTCCAGTCCCGTACTCCACATGAGTTGGTTTTGTCTTCGATAATATAGCCACTCCACTGTAGCCCTTTTTTTGAGCACTAAACCAATAGTTATATGCATAGCCTGCAGCTTCAAAAACACTTAAATCCAGTTGGTCTTCTTGTGCTTTAATTTCTTGTAAACAGATCACATCTGGATTGGCACTTTTAAGCCAATCTATAAAGCCTTTCTTGAGCGCTGCTCTAATTCCATTAACGTTATAAGAAATAATTTTCATCTATTGTGATAATAATTTTAGCTAAAATAATTAATAGAGTACTTTTACCCTAAATATTTAGTCTTGTTTTAACGCAAACTATCAACAAAATATTTTAGGATGTTTTTAGTTTAAGAGTCATGATGAAGCATTGTTTGATCGTTTTATTCCTTTTATCCCTCACAGATTCCTGGTCGCAAGAGGGATTGTCTCTGTATAGAATAAAAAAAATAGCAGTCAAGGATACCATTCAAATTGATAGTGTGAGTATCAACCCTTCTAAATTTTCTGTAACAAATTTAAAAAATGAGCCTATTCAGGATTCATTATACACTATAAATTTTGAAGCTGCTGTGCTGACTTTTTCTAATCCGATAGATGCAGATTTTATTATAGTCAAGTATTTAAACTATCCAAAATTTATAACTAAAACCTATCAAGAATTAGATGAACGCATCATTGTAAATAGTACAGGAAGCCTTCAAAAACTATATCAATTATCGCAACCGAATTCGAAACGTACGGTTGCGCCTTTTGATGGTTTAGCTTCTTCAGGAAGTATCTCTAGAGGGGTGACTATTGGGAACAATCAAAATTCGGTATTAAACAGTGAGCTTGATCTTCAGATTAGCGGAAAGTTAAATGATAAAGTGACCTTACGGGCTTCGATTCAAGACTCAAATATTCCACTTCAAGAAAGTGGATATTCACAGCAGTTGGATGAATTTGACCAAGTGTTTATCGAAGTTTTTAGTGACCGTTGGGGGATTAGAGCAGGGGATATTGATTTAGAGAATTCAGAGTCTTATTTCTCAAAATTTTCTAAACGGGTTCAAGGGCTTTCATTAACGACTAATTTTAAAACTCAAGATTCGGAATTTACTGCTTATGCTGCGGGAGCTCTTGTTCGTGGCCAATTCTCCTCAAGCCAATTTGTTGGACAGGAAGGGAATCAAGGACCATATAAATTGGTAGGCCCAAACAATGAACTTTATGTTTTAGTTGTCTCTGGAAGTGAAACGGTTTTTGTCAATGGAGTTCCTTTGAGTCGTGGCGCCACAGAAGATTATATCATTGATTATAATGCTGGGGAAATCATATTTAATGCGACCTATCCGATAACGTCTGAAATGCGAATTACCGTAGATTATCAATATAGTGAACGCAATTATTCTCGGTTTATAGGCTATGCGGGCAGTCATTATAAAACTAACAAATGGACACTTGACGTCTCTGCTTACACTGAAAATGACATAAAAAATCAGCCGCTTCAACAAGCTTTAAACTCAGATCAAGTTACTATTCTATCCAATGCTGGAGATGACCAATCCTTAATGACTGCGCCATCAGCATCCATAGAGCCCTATAACGAAAACCGAATTTTATATAAAAAAACTATTAATAATGGCGTAGAGGTTTTTGAATTTTCAACCAATCCCGAAGACGAATTATACCGCGTAAATTTTACGGCCGTAGGGTCTCAGCTAGGAAATTATATTATTAGGAGTTCCAATGCGATTTCTAATATTTATGAATATGTAGCTCCTATCGCAGGACTTAAACAAGGCGATTACGAACCCATTGTTCAGCTAGTCGCACCCGTCAAATTACAGTTAGCTGTTGTTAAAGGGGCTTTTATCCCCAATGAAAAAACAGCTATCGATTTTGAGTTTGCCGCTAGTAAAAATGATTTAAATTTATATTCAGCATTAGAAGATGAAAATAATACTGGTGTTGCAGGTCAATTCTCTTTAGCACATCAATTGCTTAAAAGCACAGGGGAATGGGCGTTAAATGTTACTTCTGACATTGATTATATTCAATCTAATTTCAGAACAATTGAACGCCTTTATCAGCCAGAATTTAATCGGGATTGGAATATTGAAATGTTTAACAATAGCCAACGTCTGTCTGACCTTGGAGATCAGCTATTTGCTAGGGTTGGAGCTCAATTCACACATGCAGAAAAAGGCGTGTTAAAGTATCAATTTCAACAGTTAAACTATGGCGATAATTATGATGGGAGTCGTCATTTATTTTTTACAAAACTAAATTTAAAACGCTTTCAATTTTTCTCGAACTCGAGTGTATTGAAGACGGATGGATTAATTACGAGTTCTATGTTTTACAGGTCAGATAATCGATTTAAATATAGCTACAAAAAAGGGTGGTCAGGAGTAAATTTCTCTACAGAACACAATGAAAAAAAGAAAGTTGAGTTAGAAGTGCTAGATCCTATTAGTCAAAAATTTCAAGCTTATGAAGTGTTTACAGGTATTGGCGATTCCACCAAAGTGTTTGTAAAATTAGGATATATACACAGAGTAAACGATAGTATTCAGAACAACCGCCTTTCAAAAGTGAATACATCCAATACGTATTATTTGGATTCGAAATGGATTCAAACTAAAAACACAACTCTGAGTTTATACGCCAATTATAGAGAATTTAAAACCACAAACAATTCAAGCCCCTCACAGAAATCAATCAACTCTCGATTGCAATACAGTCAAAAATTAGCCAATAATGGCATCTATTGGAATACACTTTTTGAAACGAATGCAGGCCGCTTGCCACAACAGGATTTTACGTATGTTGAGGTAGAAGCTGGACAAGGTACTTTTGTTTGGTTTGACTATAATGAGAATGGCATTCAAGAATTAGAAGAATTTGAAGTGGCGCAATTTCAGGATCAGGCGACCTATGTACGCGTATTGTTACCCAACCAAGTTTATATCCGTACCCATCAAAATAAACTGAGTCAATCCTTGACCTTAAACCCAATTCAATGGGCCAACTCGCCAATTGCTTCTAAAAAATTCTGGTCTCATTTCTATAATCAAACGACATTTCTAATTGACAGAAAAGATAAAAACAACAGCGAATCTATCCGTTTAAACCCATTTCATACAACGGAAGAAGAGCAGTTAGCATTGCAATCAAATTTCAGAAATCAGTTGTTTTATAATCGAGGAAAACAACACTATACAGTCTCGTATAGCTACTCAGAATCCAAAGCACGCAATGTATTGTCCTTTGGTTATGTAGAACAATACACTTTGAGTCATCAGATAAATTTTTCACATAAAATTCAAAACCAGTGGTTACTTAGTTTACAAGCTAATGCAGATCAAAATAGGAGTGAAAGCGAGAATTTTTCCTCAAAAAATTATCAATTAAAAGAATCACTTTTGAGCCCTAAGTTATCCTATTTGTTAGATGACAATAAACGATTTGATGTGTTTTATCAACACCAAAAAAAGAACAATTCTATTGGAGATATGGAACAATTATCTCAGGAAAAATACGGCGTATCGTTTACACTTACTCAAAATCAGAAAGCGGCTATTACTGGAGAGTTTAATTATTTTTCAAATACATTTTCTGGAAGTCCAAACACGCCAGTTGCTTACCAAATATTGGAAGGTTTACAGCCAGGCACTAACTTTACATGGTCATTGATAGCACAAAAAAAACTGACTAAGTTTTTAGATTTGAACCTAAATTACTTTGGAAGAAAGAGCGAAACCAGTCGAACCATTCATACAGGAACAGTGCAGTTGAAAGCTTATTTTTAAATATTTTGGTATAGTTTTTGTTAATATAAGAGAAACCCAAATTAATTACACTTATGAACAAATCACTCCTTATTTTATCTCTTTCCGTTTCTATCGTTTCAGTGAAAAATGTGCTTTAAACTGTGTTTTCACGCCAACACTATTGAGGTAATCCGCGGTGAACCAATAATCAGTACCTGTAAGTTGCGCTCCATTAAACGCACCGCTCCATGCACTTTGACTCGGTTTAAATTGGATTAATAATTTTCCAAAACGATCAAATATTCGAATCACAGCTGACGAATCCTTTCTTAAACACTCAATATTCCAAGAGTCGTTAAACCCATCGCCATTAGGTGTAAAGAATTTTGGATACGTCATAATCATCACCTTTTCTTCAGGTATCGTACTACAACCCAGTGCATCTCTAACAGCCACTGTATGCTCATTACACCCTAACACATTTTCAAACACCGCACTAGATTGCCAAACACCCCCATCCAATTGATACTCATACGTTCCACTTCCGCCCGTTACAGACACCGATATAATTTGATTCGCATCAAAATCTTCCGACAAAATTGTAGCACTAACTGTTAACGTATTTATAGGGTTCACCACAATAGTCATTGTTGTTGGATCCGCACACTGATTTGGATCTGGAGAAAACATATACGTAGTTGTAACTACATTAGACATAGCTGGACTCCAACGTCCTGTAATACCATCAACAGAAACCGTAGGCAAAGGCATCAACACACTACCAACACAAATTGGGTCAACCTGTGTAAAAAGCGGCGTTATTTGTGGTAATACTACAATAGTCATTTTAGAATCTTCAAAGCAAATTCCAGCTATAGGCGTAGGCGTGAAAGTATATTCTGTAGTAACCATGTTATCAATAGCAGGTGACCACGTACCATCAGTTCCATTAGTAGACGTCGTAGGCAAAGGCAACAAAACACCGCCAATACAAATCGGATCAACCTGTGTAAAGATTGGAGTCACTAAAGGATTAACCGTAATCGTTTTTGAAATAGACCCCGCACATTGTCCAGCAAAAGGCGTAAACGTATAGCTAGCAGTAACCGTATTATCAAAAGCAGGACTCCAATCTCCAGTAACACCCTCGTTAGAAGTATTAAGTAAAGTACTAGCATCCCCCTCACAAATCGTAGTCAAATGCGTGAACGTAGGCACAATTTTTTGATTCACAACCACAGTCATTGAAGCGGTATTTGCACATTGATTTGCATCAGGCGTAAACGTATAAGTAGTCGTAGTTGTATCATCAAAAGCCGGACTCCACCCTCCCGTAATTCCATCAAGAGAAATATTCAGTAACGGATTAGCACTGCCAACACAAATAGGAGCTACAGCGGCGAAATCAGGAACAATCAGCGGTGTGATAACAACCTCTAAATCCGTAGTATCCGCACATTGATTTGCATCAGGCGTAAACGTATAAGTAGTCGTAGTTGTATCATCAAAAGCCGGACTCCACCCTCCCGTAATTCCATCAAGAGAAATATTCAGTAACGGATTAGCACTGCCAACACAAATAGGAGCTACAACTGCGAAATCAGGAACAATCAGCGGTGTGATAGTAACCTCTAAATCCGTAGTATCCGCACATTGATTTGCATCAGGCGTAAACGTATAAGTAGTCGTAGTCGTATTATCAAAAGCCGGAGACCATGCTCCAGTAATTCCGTTGACAGAAGTATTGAGCAATGGATTCGCGCTACCAACACAAATAGGAGCTATAGCTGCGAAATCAGGAACAATCAGCGGTGTGATAACAACTTCTAAGTCAGCTTGTGATGCGCATTGTCCTGCATCCGGCGTAAATGTGTAGGTTGTTGTAATAGAGGTATCTATAGCAGGTGACCAGCTTCCTGTAAAACCTTCAATTGATGTAGCCGGCAGTGTTAGTACATCTCCTTGACAAATCGCATCAATTGGTGTAAAATTAGTTGTTGTTGTATTTCTGATTGTAATTACAAAACTACTTTCAGCGCTACAATTCGGTGCTGTAGTAGCTTCGGAATACACAAACAAAGTCATTGTAGACGTAATTATTTCGCCTGCATTCATAGGCGATCCAGTACCGTTGGTAGCTGTAAAATAGTTCCCATCGGTGAGTGCTGGTAAAGTATAGCTATCACATGCAGAAATATCTGCTGGTGCATCTACTGCTGGAGCAGGGTTAACTGTAGCGGTAACTGGAATTCGTGTTCCTGATGTGCAGCCGTTATTTGAGGGTAAAACCCAATACGTTGTAGTTGATGATAAAACTGGACTGTAGGAAGTTCCTGTGTGTATTGTACTCCCACCATTTGGGTTTTCATACCATAAAATGTCTGCGGTGTTTGCGGTTGCCGAAAGATTAGCGAGTTCATTACTACAGCTTGTAGATGGGTTAGTGGATAAAATTTGTGCAGGACTAAAGGTTGTAGTTGCAGAGATACTTAAAGGCATATCACCGGGCATTCCGCCAAATTCAACAACAAAACCTTTGGCTTGATAATTTGAGGGTTGGTTAGTAGTATCGTTAGGTAAATCGTTCCATGATCCAGGAATAGTGGTTACGCTAAGGTCTGTAATGTGCGCATAATCTTCATTTCCTGCGTTGTTGGGTTCGCCATTATTCCAGTTCGAATATATTCCTGTAGGAGCAGATCCGTTCGAAAGTCCATTCCAAAACGTCATTCCAGCTTCTGGTCCAGTCATCCATTTCCAAACCCCTTCTGTAGCTTCGTCACTACCACCAATCCAACCTGTACCAGGAGTTAATTCTCCAGCAATCTGTGCTTCGGCAGGAGAAGTTAGGGTTGCCAAATAGCCTTGTAACCCAAAATAAGTCATGTTTTCAGCAGCGATTTCGGCGTCTTTCCAACTAATTAAATTAGAAGGTATGAAATCGTAATAATGACCATTATCTAAGAAGTTTGCAGATCCTGCGGATAATGAAAAAGTTTTGGCTCCAGAATTTATATTACTACTACTAAAAACAACATCCAAAACCGCGGCAATAATATCTGAGTAACTGGCAGGGCCACCTCCAATCGCAGTTAATGTTAATTTTGCTTCATTCGCATTCCAAATGGCTGATATGTTAGGATTTGATCCCACAGGAATACTTAGCAAGTCTTCACCCAAAACATAGCCCGTAGAAACCTGAATATAAAAGGCAGCTATGGTTGTGTCGTCCAGATCGGTAATGTTAAAAGCCGTAACAATATTTTGTTCGCTTTGTGGACAATAAATTTGATTGCCACTAGCTGTTACCGTTGGAGGTTGATTAGATTGTCCAAAAAAGGTAAACGAATTAAAAAGTGCGATTACGCAAAACAACACTAGTTGTGTAGAGGAAACAAGACGTAAAATCAATGTGAATGCTTAAAATTTGATTAATTCTCAAATTTAACTAAAAAATATTAGATGTCTTATAGAATCAAATATTTTTTAAATTACAAAAACTAGCTGATAGTTTTTAAAAACACGTATTTAGTATAAGAGCTTTTAGCTCTAATGCTGTAATAAAAAGTGTGATTTAAATTGGGCTTTGACATCATTTTTCGTTTATCCGAAAAAAGTGAAGATGTTTAAAAACACCAGTATGTACAAAATTCGTTTTAAAATTAGTATCATTTTGTGGGTTTAAATATGGGGCAATATTCAAATCAATACTATTAAATATTATATTTTTTTAAGCCACTGTTTCATGGCTACTTCATTTTCAATAATTGTTTTTAAATCATTAATTTTTACACGTTGTTGGTCCATTGAATCACGTTGTCTAATCGTAACACATTGGTCTTCTAAAGTATCGTGATCAACCGTAATACAAAATGGTGTTCCAAGCGCATCTTGGCGACGGTATCGTCTTCCAACAGCATCTTTTTCATCATACACTACATTGAAATCCCATTTCAAATCACTTAAAATAGTTTTCGCAATTTCTGGCAATCCATCCTTTTTTACCAAAGGTAAAACAGCGGCTTTGATAGGCGCTAAGACTGCGGGCAGCTTTAGCACGGTTCGAGTGGAGTTATTTTCTAAAGTTTCTTCGAATAATGCATTTGAAAATACGGCCAAAAACATACGATCTAGTCCTATAGATGTTTCTAGAACGTAGGGCGTATAATTTTTATTTTCTTCGTGATCAAAATAGTGTAGTTTTTTACCCGAATGTTTTTCGTGTTGACTTAAATCAAAGTCGGTACGAGAGTGAATACCTTCGAGTTCTTTGAAGCCAAACGGAAATTTGAATTCTATGTCGGCTGCAGCATCTGCATAGTGTGCTAATTTTTCATGGTCATGGAATCGGTAGTTATCAGCACCCATTCCTAAAGATAAGTGCCATTTCATACGCGTTTCTTTCCAATGGTCATACCATTTTTGTTGCGTCCCTGGTTTAATAAAAAATTGCATTTCCATTTGTTCAAATTCACGCATTCTAAAAATAAACTGACGTGCTACAATTTCATTTCTAAATGCTTTTCCAGTCTGCGCAATTCCAAAAGGAATTTTCATTCGCCCCGATTTCTGAACATTTAAAAAGTTCACAAAAATTCCTTGAGCCGTTTCAGGGCGTAAATATAAATCCATCGCACTTTCAGCCGAAGCCCCTAGTTTGGTGCCAAACATGAGATTGAATTGCTTGACTTCGGTCCAGTTTTTACTTCCTGTTAAGGGGTCTGCGATTTCAAGTTCTTCAATAAGAGCTTTAACATCTGCTAAATCTTCATTTTCTAAAGATTTGGCAAGCCTAGATAAAATACTGTTTATTTTAGTTTGATAACCAACGACGCGCCCGTTTGTTGAGATGAATTCAGTTTTGTCAAAACTTTCTCCAAAACGCTTTTCAGCTTTCTTAACTTCTTTCTCAATTTTGCCTTCAATTTTTGCGCAATAATCTTCAACCAAAACATCGGCTCTGTAGCGTTTTTTGGAATCCTTATTATCTATCAAAGGGTCGTTAAACGCATCGACATGACCAGAAGCTTTCCAGGTCGTAGGGTGCATAAAAATAGCAGCATCTAAGCCCACGATGTTTTCATTCATTTGAACCATGGCTTTCCACCAATACTCTCGAATATTTTTCTTTAACTCGACACCGTTTTGCGCATAGTCGTATATAGCACTAAGCCCATCATAAATTTCACTACTTTGAAATACAAATCCATATTCTTTTGCATGTGAAATAACCTTCTTAAAACTTTCTCCTTGATTTGTCATAGGACAAAAATAGAAAACACTTTCAAATTAAAGTTATAGTTAGTGAGAAATATGAAATATTATTTTAATTTTAAGTCCCTCTTAATCCTACTTTATATGCGCTCTGCTATTATCAATCTGTTTTTTCCACAAACTTGCCATGCCTGTGATGCGCTCTTAACTGATAATGAAAATCATATTTGTGTGACATGCCGACACAAGCTGCCTCTAACTAATTATCATTTTGATCGTCCTGAAATTATTACTAAAGTTTTTTATGGTCGAGTCCAACTAAAAGCTGCTACCGCATTGTTTTATTTTCATAAAGAAGGTAGGGTACAGCGACTATTACACAACCTTAAATACAATGGCAAAGAAGAACTTGGTCGTATTTTTGGCAATTGGTTGGGTGCTGAATTACAAGAATCTTCTTCTTTCAACTCAATTGACGTTGTAATTCCTGTTCCCATTCATCCTAATAAATTAAAACAAAGAGGGTATAACCAAGTCGCCCTTTTTGCACAATGCCTAGCTAAGGCCTTGAATGTGTCATGCATGGATTCTGTTCTCTTGAAATCAATTAATACTAAAACTCAGGTTTTTCAATCTAAAGAAGCACGCTATCAGTCTGTTGCTCACAGTTTTTACGCAAGAAATCTTGCGGCGATTAATCACAAGCATGTTTTGTTAGTAGACGATATTATTACAACAGGTGCCACTATTGAAGCTTGTGCGCTTGCTTTGAAGCCAGCAACCAATAGTTGTTTAAGTGTTGCAACGATTGCAATTACGCATTCCATTTTTCGTTAGTTTTAAAATATGTTGTTACTTTGCGTAAAATGCGATATTCATGGTTAAAAAGTTTGCTAACTTAGGATTTTTAATTGTAGTAAGTGTGATCTTCTCTCAATGTGCCAACAGAGGAACGGCTTCTGGTGGACCAAAAGACGAAGCACCTCCAGTAATTATCAAATCGATTCCAGAAAATTTTTCACTTAATTTCGATTCAAAAGAAATTATAATCTATTTTGATGAATATATCAAAATGAAAGATTTACAAAAGCAACTTATTATTTCGCCATTTATGGATCCAGAACCAGAAATCACGCCTGTTGGAACTGCGAGTAAGTTTATTAAGATTAAAATTAAAGATACACTACAACCGAACACCACCTATGCCTTCAATTTTGGTGAAAGCATCTCTGATAATAATGAAGGGAATATATTTCCATATTATAAATATGTGTTTTCTACTGGTAATTATATTGATTCGCTTTCTGTTTCAGGAATTGTCACGGATGCTATAAATAAAAATGTTGACGAGCGTGTAGCTGTTTTGTTATATGAAGTGGATTCCACGTTTTCAGATTCCATACTATATATCAAAAAACCAAAATATATAGGGGTTACGGATAGTGTCTCAGGTTTTAACTTAGAAAACATTAAAGATGGGACATACCTTTTAGCGGCGCTTAAAGAAGAAAACCCTAATTATACGTTCCAACAAAAAACAGATAAAATTGGATTTCGAAAGACGCTTATCACGGTCCCATCCGATACAGCTTATGTTTTGAATATGTTTAAAGAAGCCGTTGACTATAAGTTTAAAAGGTCAAGGCAAGTCTCATATAACAAACTTGCTTTTGGGTATGAAGGCGTAGGAGAGCCAATGGAAATTAAGCTCCTTTCCGAAACACCTGAAGACTTTACTTCGACATTAACCAAGGAAGCAAAAAAAGATACGCTTAACTATTGGTATCGCCCAAAACTAGAAGTTGATTCCTTGATTTTTGAAGTCATTCACACCAAATTCATAGACACTGTTGTGGTTAAAATTAAAGATTTTAAAGCAGATTCTTTAGTTTTCAACCCATTAAGCTCAACATTAAAGCTGCAAGAATCTTATTGGTTAAGTGCAACGATTCCGTTAGATTTCTTAGACGCAACTAAAATACAGGTTATGGATAAAGACTCATTGTTTCTAGAGTCGTCAATTAAGTTTGATGAGTTCACTAATATTGTAGAATTAGAGTTTGAAAAAACGGAAGAAAATAATTATAAGATTCAAATGCTTCCAGGCGCTTTTACAGATTTTTATGGCACTCAAAATGATACTCTGAATTTTACAGCGAACACTAAATTACAAGAATCTTACGGTGCTGTTCGTGTCGAAATTCGAAAGGGAATTTACCCTTTAATCGTGCAACTAACTACGGATAAAGGGGAGGTGGTCGAATCGTCAGTGACTAAAGAAATGTCCCCCGTTGATTTTAAAGATGTGACACCAGGGATATATTCCTTGAGAGTTATCTTTGACACCAATAATAATGGCATCTATGATTCAGGTAATTATTTAGCAAAAACACAACCCGAACGCGTGAGTTATGCCTCTAAACAAGTAGAAGTTCGTGCAGGATGGGATACTATAGAAGAATTTATTTTAGAAAATTAAGACTTCAAGCTTGCTTTAATCAATTCACGATTCATACGCGCAATATTCTCTAAAGAAATGCCTTTAGGACATTCAACTTCACAAGCACCAGTATTTGTACAGTTTCCAAACCCTTCTAAATCCATTTGTGCAACCATATTTTGAACACGATCTGTAGCTTCAATTTGACCTTGTGGTAATAAGGCATATTGTGACACTTTGGCGCCCACAAACAACATTGCAGATGAGTTTTTACATGTAGCTACACAAGCACCACACCCAATACAGGTTGCGGCATCCATTGCCTCGTCTGCGTCATGTTTTGAAATTGGAATTGAATTTCCATCTTGCGTGTTTCCGGATGTATTTACAGAAATGAAACCTCCTGCATGTTGAACTCTGTCAAATGCCGAACGGTCGACGATTAAATCTTTAATAACGGGGAATGCATCTGCTCTAAAGGGTTCAATAAAAATCGTATCTCCGTCCTTAAATTTACGCATGTGTAATTGACAGGTTGTCACAAGTCGGTCTGGTCCGTGCGCTTCTCCATTAATGTATAACGAACATGATCCACAAATACCTTCTCTACAATCGTGGTCAAAAGCAACAGGCGAGTCTCCAGTTGTGATCAGTTGTCTATTTAATACATCTAGCATTTCAAGAAATGACATGTCTGGAGAAATATCCTGAATAGGATATTCTACAATTTTCCCTTCCGCTTTGGCGCTTTTTTGTCGCCATATTTGTAATGTTAAATTCATAGCAGTGCTTATTTGTATGAGCGTTCTTTAACTTCAATATTTTCGTATACTAATGCTTCTTTGTGTAGTTCGGCATCTTTTGGTGCGCCTTTGTATTCCCATGCAGACACAAACTGAAACTCTTTTCGTCGCTGAGCTTCACCATCTGGGGTTTGATGTTCCTCTCTAAAATGTCCTCCAGCAGATTCTTCACGTACCAAGGCATCTTTAGCAAACAATTCCCCTAACTCTAGGAAATCTGCAACCCGTCCTGCCTTAGCTAATTCTTCATTGAATTCATCAGCTGATCCAGGTACAAGAACATCTTTATAAAACTCATCTCGAAGCGCTGAAATTTCTTCAATAGCTTCTTTTAATTCTTTTTCATTTCGAGCCATTCCACATTTTTCCCACATAATTTTTCCAAGACGTTTATGGAAATAATCTACCGGTTTGGTACCTTTATTAGTAATAAAGTGATTGATCTCAGAAGTCACTTTAGCTTCAGCTTCTTGAAACTCTACGGTGTCCGTAGGAATAGGACCTGTTCTAATATCATCAGATAAATAGTTTCCAATGGTGTATGGTAACACAAAATAACCATCCGCTAAACCTTGCATTAATGCGGATGCGCCTAAACGGTTAGCGCCATGCTCAGAAAAATTAGCTTCTCCAATCGCATAGAGACCAGGAATAGTTGTTTGTAGGTTATAATCAACCCAAACACCGCCCATAGTGTAGTGTACCGCTGGATAAATCATCATTGGTGTTTCATATGGATTTTCATCCACAATCTTCTCATACATCTGAAATAAGTTACCATATTTACTTTTGACAAGCTCTTTTCCTAGGGCTTGAACAAGTTCTGCATCATTTTCATTTAAGCCTTTTATGTGTGCTTGTTCTTTTCCATATCTGATAATAGCAGAAGCAAAATCTAAAAAGACCGCTTCCCCTGTTTTATTCACTCCAAAACCTTCGTCACAACGTTCTTTAGCAGCTCGAGATGCCACGTCTCTTGGCACTAAGTTTCCAAATGCGGGATAGCGTCGTTCTAAGAAATAATCGCGTTGGTCTTCAGCGAGATCTGTTGGCTTCAAATCGCGATTTTGAATCGCTTTAGCATCCTCAATATTTTTTGGAACCCATATACGTCCGTCATTCCTTAAGGATTCAGACATCAGAGTTAATTTTGATTGGTGATCACCTGAAACAGGGATACATGTTGGGTGAATTTGTGTGTAACAGGGGTTTGCAAAATAAGCACCACGTTTGTGCGCTTTCCATGCTGCTGTTACATTACTGCCCATTGCATTTGTCGATAAGTAAAATACGTTTCCATAACCTCCAGTACCTAATACTACAGCATGACCTGAGTGACGTTCAATCTCTCCAGTGATTAAATTTCGAGTAATAATCCCTCGAGCTTTTCCATCGACTACGACTACGTCCAACATTTCGTGACGGTTGTACATTTTAATCTTTCCACGTCCAATTTGACGGTTCATTGCGGAGTAGGCTCCAAGTAATAGTTGTTGACCTGTTTGCCCTTTGGCATAAAAGGTTCTGGAGACCAAAACCCCTCCAAATGAACGGTTATCTAGCAGTCCACCATAATCTCTTGCAAAAGGCACGCCTTGCGCAACACATTGATCAATAATATTGGTTGAGACTTCGGCTAAACGGTGAACGTTTGCCTCACGTGAGCGATAATCACCACCCTTGACAGTGTCGTAAAATAAACGGTATGTAGAATCACCATCACCTTGATAATTTTTTGCGGCATTTATTCCACCTTGAGCCGCAATAGAGTGTGCACGACGCGGAGAATCTTGGAAACAAAACGCTTTCACGTTGTAGCCAAGCTCAGCGAGTGTCGCCGCAGCAGATCCACCAGCAAGCCCAGTTCCAACAATAATTACGTCGATATGACGTTTGTTGGCAGGGTTTACAAGGTTAATATTGTTTTTATGATTAGTCCATTTGTCTGCTAAAGGACCATCGGGTATTTTTGAATCTAAAGCCATAATACTATGTTTTAGTGTGTGTTGTTAAAAAAGTGGAAGAGCGCAATCACAATGAATCCTAAGGGAATTAGTATGGCATATGCTTTTCCAAAACTTTTAAGTGATTTGGTGTATTTGTTATTTGCTCCAACCGATTGAAACGCAGAATTAAATCCGTGTAACAAGTGTAATGCCAGAAATATAAAAGCGACGGAGTAAGCACCTACTCTGAGTGGATTGTGAAATTTCTCAACCAATTCATGGTAATATCTAAATTCGCCGTTATGCAGGCCGCTCATGTCTCCAATAATATATTTAGTATTAAGTTCTGGAAACCAGAAATCAATAAAATGTAGGGCAACAAATGCTAAAATAGCAAACCCGCTATAAATCATATTTCTACTCATCCAAGTAGAGTTTGCACTGCCATTATTTTTGGCATAACTCACCGATCTAGACGTGTAGTTTTTGTATTCTAAAACAAATCCCATTACAAAATGAAATACCACTCCAAAAATAAGAACGGGTTGCAGGACAAATTGTACCAACGGATTTGTTCCCATAAAGTGAGAAACTTCGTTAAATGTATCGGGGTTTATAATAGATAGAATATTTATGGCAAAATGTTGTAAAAGGAAAAACATAAGAAAAAATGCAGAGAGTGCCATAGCTATCTTTTTCCCTATTGAAGACTTTAATAATCCAATCATATTTAGATGTTGTTTTTTAGCCTTGCAAAGGTAATTCACGACAACGTTTTAGACAATAACATTCGTGTTAATTTTATTATTTAGAATTGTTTTAAATTAACAGATTCTCTCGTAGGGATTTTAACATTTTAATTTCGACATGTTAATATAATTTATTTATTTTTGATTTAAATTCACACATACATGAAATACCTACCGATCAGTCCTCAATTATTTACAAAAAATAGATTGAAGTTTTCGCAACAAATGGCACCTAAATCTGTTGCAGTGTTTAATTCAAACGATGTGTTTTCAACAGGTGCAGACAGCACATTGCCATTTGAACAACATCGCAATATTTTTTATCTTAGTGGGGTAGATCAAGAAGAAAGTATACTGGTTCTTTTTCCAGATGCGATTGAAAAATCGCACCGTGAAATTTTATTTGTTAAAGAAACCAACGATCACATCGCTGTTTGGGAAGGTGCAAAGCTTTCTAAAGTGCAAGCGACTGCCGCTACAGGAATTGAAACGGTCTATTGGTTGAGTGAATTTGACACGATTTTCCCAAAATTAATGGAAAAAGCCACAGGTTTTTATTTTAATAATAATGCCCATTACCGTCAAGCAGTTGAAATGGAAACACGTAATGATCGGTTTTTAAACAAGGTAAAATCAACATATCCAAATCACAAACTTATCCCTAATTTCCCAATCATGGAGTCGATTCGTGGAATTAAAGAACCTGAAGAAATTGCGTTGATACAAACGGCTTGTGATGTCACTGAAAAAGGGTTTAGAAGAGCGTTAGGTTTTATAAAACCTGGAGTTATGGAATACGAAATTGAAGCAGAGTTTGCACATGAATTTCTTAAAAATCGTTCAAAAGGATTTGCCTATACACCTATAATTGGATCTGGCTACAATGCTTGTGTGCTCCATTACATAGAAAATAATCAAGTCTGTAAAGATGGCGATATGTTGCTCATGGATGTGGGTGCGGAATATGCGAATTATTCAAGCGACATGACACGAACTATCCCCGTAAATGGTCGATTCACAGCCCGTCAAAACGCTGTATATCAAGCTGTTTTAAATGTTAAAAATGAAGCAACAAAGTTATTGGTGCCGGGAACTATTTGGAAAGATTATCATGTTGAGGTTGGAAAAATGATGACCTCTGAACTTTTGGGCTTAGGCCTGATTGATAAATCTGACGTTCAGAACGAAGACCCAAAATGGCCGGCTTATAAAACATATTTTATGCATGGAACGTCGCACCATATGGGGCTGGATACTCATGATTTTGGACCACTTGAAACCCCGATGACAGCAAATATGGTATTTACTGTGGAGCCAGGGATTTATATTCCTAAAGAAAAAATGGGCATCAGAATCGAAGACGATGTTGTCATTCAAGCTGAAGGCCCACCTTTAAATTTAATGCAAAATATTCCTATCGAAATCGATGAAATAGAAGCCCTAATGAATTCAAATTAAGCTTTTTTAGCAAAGCATTCTTTTTTACAGTCTTTAATGCATTCTTTTTTTTCGGCTTTAAGTTTGTCTGTACAGCATGCTTTTTCGCACGTTTTTTTAGCTCCTGAAAAGGCCGCAACAGTTTGCATATTTTCTACGGAATAGGTGTCTGCTACAGAAATCACTGTTTTGGTGATGCTAGATGGATTTGCCTTGGCAACATCATATTCGACCATCGCTAGTTCGTTTTTAAAATCTACAGTTGCAGATTTCACACCTTCCATACGAGTGAGTTTCTTTTCAATGGTTTTTGCGCATCCCATTTCACAGGTCATGCCTTTAATATTGAATTCTGCTTTAGAATAGGTGGCGTTTGGATCGAGTTTTTGACTCGATTTTTCAACAGTAGTTTCTACTGTTATGATTTCAGTTTTAGGCTCATTTTTACAAGAGAAAAAGAAGACTAATAGAAATACAGAGGCTAAGATACTTTTGAGATTTTTCATACTATTTAATTAAGGAGTTTAAACAAATGTAAAAATAATTCATTGTTATTCTAATTTATTGCTCAATTTTGTGAAATATTTATAAAAGCTAACATGAAACAAGAACAAAAAAAATGGATATACCTTTCTATACTGGCGACTGTATGGGGAAGCTCATTCATTTTAATAAAAAAAGGTTTAATTGGATTGACGCCTTTACAGCTCGGTAGTTTACGAACGGTCATATCTTCTCTTTTTATTTTTATGATTGGGTATAAATCGCTCAAAACGATTCTTTATCCGCAATGGAAATGGATTGTTTTATCAGGGTTTATAGGGACTTTTTTTCCAGCCTTTTTATTTGCGTTTGCAGAAACCGAAGTCGATAGTGGAGTTGTATCAATTTTAAATGCTTTAGTGCCTCTAAATGCAATTTTAATTGGGTTAGCGATTTTTAAAATTACCTCTACAAAACTTCAAATGTTGGGAGTAATCCTTGGATTTATAGGGGCTTCAATGCTGATTTTTAATAGTATGGAGCTTAATCCCGAGCAAAATTATTTATATGCGGGACTTGTGGTCTTATCAACGGTTATGTATGGCTTCAATGTGAACCTCATTAAACATTACCTTCAAGACGTGAAACCAATTGCCATTGCTACAGGGAATTTTGTAGCGATATCTATTCCTGCTTTCTTAGTTTTAGTAGCCTCTGATTTTTTTACAACCCAAACTTTTCAGCACCAAGCCATATATTCGTCCATAGGATATGTAGCCATACTTTCTGTATTTGGTACAGTCATGGCGAAAATTATATTCAATAATTTAATACAAATTTCCAGCCCGGTATTTGCGTCATCCGTGACTTATTTGATGCCATTAGTGGCTTTATTATGGGGCTTATTAGACGGTGAGCGTTTTGGGTTAGATCAAGGATTTGCGTCTTTACTTATATTATGTGGGATTTATTTAGCCAATAAAAAAGTAAAAAAAAACCGAAGCTAATGCTTCGGTTTTTTGAATGTATAGAATATTGTTTTATTTAAAGTCTTCTTCTGAAACACCTTCATTAATAACGATCTCGTTTGCAGCTATTCCAATCACTTGAGGGCCAGCAGTTATTTTTTGTTCGTATGGAAATAACACACCGTTAACTTCTTTATAATTAGAGTAATCCTGAACAGAAGTTATTTGTTGTCCTTGCGCTTCTTCTGTCTTTTCAGCTCTTACTAAAAGTCCTGTTGCAGCATCATAGTAACGGAAGGATGCTTCTTTCACTTTTACTTTATAAACATCCACACCATCAACAGCTGTTAAGCTCACAAGCATAAGTGTACTCGCATCTAAATACGTTTCAGGAAATAAGCCTTTTTCTTCTGCTTTTTCAGCAAGTTCGTCTTCGGACATTGGCATTTTTCTCCCTTGTTGTTCGGCATAACCATTGGCACCATCAAACTTTTGTTTCATGACCGTTCCCATGCCTTCAATGGACATTTCCATTGATGACATATTAGGGCTCATATTTTTTATGACTGCTGTTGGTTTAAACGGCATACCTTCAATATTAACATCGGCGGAAATCATAACAGAGTTTACAGCATTGACCGCTTCAAGACCTCCGATAGCGGTAATGTAATTACTAAGTACTGTTGCGGCAGTAACGCCTGCAGGAATTGGTTTTGAGAATTCAGGTTTTTCAACGGCATTAGCAAAGGTGTCAAAGTAGTTGATTGGAATACCTGTTTTTTCAAGGTTTTCAATGACTTCACTTCCTTTTCCTACTACAATTACACGTGCATTATCAGCCGTAAAATAGAGGTTTGCAACACGCATAACATCTTCAATAGATACCGCATTTATTTTTTCTAAATAAGTAGCATAAAAATCTTCTGGTAATTCGTTGATTTTTGTGTTAATTGCATATTGTGCAATGGTACTTGGTCTTTCTAATGCCAGTACAAAATCGCCCACATACTTTGCTTTAGCATTCGCCAAGGCATCAGCTTCTACAGGCTCAGTTTGAAAGCGTTTGATTTCTTTTATGGTTTCAACTACTGCACTGTCAGTAACTGCATTTCTAACGGCTGCTCCTGCTCTGAAACGAGAGATGTACTTGTCTGTTCCTACAGATGATCGTGCGCCATAGGTATAGCCATGCTCTTCACGAAGATTCATGTTTAAGTAGCTATTAAATCCACCACCTAGAATTTTATTTGCAATAAGAACTGCGTGGTAATCTGGATCACTCATTTTTAACTTTACTGTGCTTGTCAAAGAAATGTTTGATTGTACAGCATTTGGCATATCAATAAAATTGATTTCTAAAGCTTTTGGGTTTTCATTAGCTTCAACGATTTCTGTTGTTAAATCTGCTGCTTTTTTCCAGTTTTTAAATTGCTTTTTAACGTGTTTTACAATGGATTTTGTGTCAACATCTCCAATGATTACTAAATACGTATTGTTCGGATTAAAGTACTTTTGATAATAGGCGTTTACATCCGCAAGAGTTACTTCATTAACCGTTTCTTCGGATAAAAACTCGCCGTAAGGGTGTTGCGTACCATATGCTAATGCACCGCCAACACGGCCTGCAATTGCATCAACACTTTTGGCATCTGATTTTATGCCTTCAATAAGTTTGTCTTTTTCTTTTTGAAATTCATCTTCGGTAAGTAAAGGGCTCATGGCAGCATCTGCTAATAACTCCAAAATACGATCACTGTATTTAGTCAGCGAACTTGCAGAACCGCCACCAAAACTGATGTTTAATCGGGCACCTAAAAAGTCGATTTCTTCGTTAAAGTCATCTTTAGAAATAGAAGTGGTACCGTTTGCTAACATAGCGCCTAAAAGTGAAGTGACACCTGCTTTTTCTCCTTCTACTATAGGCTCTCTATCAAAAGCTAGATTAAAGGATACTCTTGGAAGTTTATGGTTTTCAACAACCAATACTTTAAGTCCATTTTTTAATTCAAATTCTTGTGGCTTTTCCAGCGCAATTTTTGGTGCTGGGCCTGGTTTTGGTTGCTGTGAGCGGTCAATTTGAGCATTTACTCCTAGAGACATAAAAAACACGGCAATTGCTATATATAATTTAGTTTTCATTTTAAGATCTATTTAGTTGTTATTCTTGATCGGATTCTGGTAAATACTCTAATATCAATCGTTGGTTTGTGTTCAAATATTTATTGGCTACTGTTTTAATTTCTTCACGAGAAATAGAACGGTAGATGTCAATTTCATTATTAATTAAATTAACATCGCCATATAGCATATGGTAACGTGCCAGTGAATTTGCAATTCCCTCAATACTAGAGTTTGAGCTTACAAAGTTGTTTTCAAATTTATTTTGAATTTTTTGATAGTCTCTTTCAGAAATAAGCTCTCCTTGAAGTTTTGCAATTTCTTCATCCATTTCAACAATAAGATCGTCTAAAGCGACATCTCCTAAAGGCAATCCATATAGGATGTAGGTACCATAATCTTCTTGGCTAAAATCAAGAGCACCCACTTGAAGTGCCATTTTTTTGTCATCCACAATTTTTTTGTAAAGCTTAGACGTTTTTCCATCACTTAAATAGGTGGAAATCATACTTAACACATAAGCGTCTCTGTCTTTAAATGAGGGCGTTCTGTAAGCTGCCATAATTGCGGGGATTTGAATATTTGAATCATACGCTTTTGCACGCATAGGTACTGTTATGGGATCTTCTTTTGGGAAGTTTCTAACAATATCTTTTCCTCTAGGAATTGGTCCAAAATAAGCTTCAATCATTCCTTTAACCGCAGAAACATCAATATCTCCTGCAACAACTAAAACCGCATTGTTAGGAACATAGAATTTTTTGTTAAAGGCTTGAAACTCTTCAAGAGTCGCCGCATCTAAATGCGCCATTTTACCAATGGTAGTCCCTTTATAAGGGTGTTTTTTAAACATATTGAGTTTAATCTTTTCAAGGAATTTTCCATAAGGACTATTGTCAACTCTTAATCTTTTTTCCTCTTTTACAACCTCATTTTGCGTATCAACTCCATCCTGGTTAATAACTGGGTGAAGTAAACGTTCAGATTCCATCCACAAACCAAGTTCAACATTATTTGAAGGAAATACTTCATAATAATAGGTTCTGTCATCTGTTGTGTTGGCGTTATTGCTACCTCCAGCAGAAGTTACAATAGTAAACCATTCGCCTTTTGGAATGTTTTCTGTACCTTCAAATAAGAGGTGTTCAAAAAAGTGAGCAAATCCAGTACGTTCTGGGTTTTCATCTTTTGCACCTACATGGTACATTACAGAAGTGGTTACAACTGGTGCAGAATTATCCTGATGTAAAATAACGTGCATACCGTTACTTAAATCGTATTCTTCAAATTTAACTTCTTGTGCTGAGACTGTTAATGTCATACCAAGCAAAGCCGCTAAAAAACATAAGCATTTTTTCATGATTTAATTTTTTGTATATTAATATTATGTTAGACGAAATAAATCTAATTTTGTTACATTTTAGGACGTCAAAAATAACATTTTTTTTAAAGTCAAAATTAAAACGAAGTAAATAAGAGGATATACCTTAATTTATTTGCAGATTAAGATAATAGAATTATATTTGCACCCGCCTAACTATTTGGTAAGGCAAACTAATATAAACTAATATAATAAAAACGTTACGCTATGTACGCAATTGTAGAGATAGCAGGGCAACAATTCAAAGTTGAAAAAGACCAAAAGGTCTTTGTTCATCGTTTGCAAACAGAAGAAGGAAAAAAAGTCACTTTTGACAATGTACTTCTTTTAGCAGATGGTAGCAAAGTTACTGTTGGCGCCCCAGCTATAGACGGCGCTTCTGTTGGAGCTAAAGTCTTAAAGCACCTTAAAGGTGATAAAGTAATCGTATTCAAAAAGAAACGACGAAAAGGATACAGAGTTAAAAATGGTCACCGCCAAGCTTTAACTGAAATCCAAATTGAGAGCATAGCTGCTTCAGGTACTAAAAAAGCTGCTGCCAAAGTAGAAGCGAAGCCAGCTGCTAAGAAAGAAGTGTCTAAGCCAGCTGCAAAAGCTGCGGCACCTAAAGCTGAGGCCGCTCAAGATTTATCTGCAATGACTGTTGCACAATTAAAAGAATTAGCAAAAGCAAAAGGAGTTTCTGGAATTTCAGCAATGAAAAAATCAGATTTAATTTCAGCTTTAAGCTAAAATATATAACACTTTAAAATCGAAATAAAATGGCACATAAAAAAGGAGTCGGAAGTTCGAAAAACGGTAGAGAATCAGAATCAAAACGTCTAGGCGTAAAGATTTTTGGTGGACAAGCAGCAATAGCTGGAAACATTATCGTAAGACAACGTGGTACTGCACATAATCCTGGTGAGAATGTGTATGCTGGAAAAGATCATACCCTTCACGCAAAAGTGGACGGACTTGTGAAATTTGCAAAAAAGAAAGATAATAAGTCCTATGTGTCTATTGTTCCTTTTGAAGCATAATACTCAAGAGTAAGTAAAAAAAAGCCTCGCATTGCGAGGCTTTTTTTGGTTACACGGGCGACTAATTATTAA
>Ga0208438_1000108_pt1 | contig 25693 bp, 26 predicted proteins | sample ColrivemetaGS545_FD_187607 | JGI IMG/M metagenome (GOLD analysis project Ga0208438, IMG submission 187607) | Estuarine microbial communities from the Columbia River estuary - Flood tide non-ETM metaG S.545 (SPAdes) (version 2) | ecosystem: Environmental > Aquatic > Marine > Intertidal zone >...
GTTTACATAACTCTAACTTTCCTACTATACAAAGAAGAAGTGCAGGTAGCGGTAATATATTTGCAGGATATTCTGCTTGCCCAAATTGCGAAGGAGCGGGAGAGCAAGATATTCCTTTAGAAATTTTTATTCCTACTGTATATGCGGCTACATTTACAATGCCAAATACATCAGATGCATATCTATATTTAATTTATAGAACAAATCTTGCTACTAGTAAATTATTATGTTACGACTCAACAGATATATATGATGCTTGTTGTGATTGTATTAGTAGTGTATGGAAGTCTGTTGAATTAAAGACATCAGCTTTAGAAGACGATGCTTGTTGTGGTGTTTCTACTACAGGTGTTTATTACTTTGCTTTTTCAGAGACAAGTTGGACAACAGCTACTATTCTTTATACTGATACAGATTTAACAATACCTGCTCCTAATGCTTATTATGTAGAAGGAGATGGAACAGGTATTCAGCCTTTTAGACAAATATCAGATGGAAATGGAACTTTAGGAACATTATCTAATTGTGATGCGTGTGTTGATTTATTAACTTTAGGTTATGATGCAAATGATGCAGATGGAGTTTGTTGTGAAGTGCCTACCTCTTCTCAGGTTTATGTTGCTCAAGGAGAAATATTTAGTACCGCTACAGATATTTATAGCGATAGTAATTTAACTTTAAAAGCAGCAGATGGTTTTTATGCAGCAGGAAAAGTATTGACATCAGTAGTGCTAGATACCAATACAAATGCAACTAGTTTATGTTGTTTTTCAGGAGGACCGGGAACTACTTATTATATGTCTAGTCAGAACTTTGACCAAGTAGTAACTTTTAATACAGCTCATTCACTATGGTTAGATGCCGCAGGAACAGTAGCAGCACCCGCAGGATACTATATAGTTGATGCTACAGGAACTGATACTAGACAAATACTTAATAACAACTCAGGATTATTAGAATCTGTTTCAGCTTGTGCTATTTGTTCAAGAAGTGCATTTGGCTCATCTACTAATGTAGGAAGCTCTGTAGCTTGTACAACATCTCCTGAAACTTACTTTGTGTGGAAAAATGTTGGGAATACTTCAAGCACACCTGAAATAAATGATGTAGTTTATTACAATCAAACAGGTGGTAATTACCTTTCAGCAGGAAACTATTATATGAGTGCAGGAAGTAGAATTTATACGATTAATAATAACGGAGGAGTAGTTCAAATACAAAATTGTGTTTAATAAAATTAATATAAAATGGCAGCAGTAGAAGGTGAATATTTTTTAGATGGTAATACATTACGTAATTCAACAGCAGTTTATAGTAATATAGATTTAACTATAAAAGCTAGTGATGGATACTATGCAGCAGATGGTATTGTTAGATACCAATCAGGAGGTGTAATAGTATCAACATCAAATTGTGGAGACTGTACAGGTAAAACTATTGAGATAACAGGTTGTGATACTAATACATATTATGCTGTATCTACATATCCTGTTGTTGTTGGAGATGAAATAAGATTTATATCTAACTCAGCTTTGAATACAGTAGAGTGTGGTCTTGTAGCTAATGTTAGCACTTTAACACCTGCAACATCTACCGTATATGGTACTCAAGGATATGCTTGTGATTTATTTCAAGGACCTGTAAGTTCAATGACAGGAACGTATAATCAACTAGCAAGTCTGTATGGTCAAAGTACTCAGTGCCAAAAAACAGATACACAAGGCAATTTAGTTAATGTTACCATGAATAGAACTTCTAGTGGTTGGACAACTAATGCAATTAATTGTCAGTTTGGAGCAGGAAACAATATAGCTTTAGGATGGGGATTTGAATTAACAGTAGAACCGGTTTCTGCAGACCATACTAAAATATATATTTTAAATGTATACTTTACACCTGAAGGTGGTACAGAAAATGTAGCTCCTTTGTTTACTGCTACGTCACCTGCAACAGGAAACAACATAACAACTATAACACGAAGAAGAGCAAATGGGAATCTTAATTTTACAGAAGGTTCTTTTAGAATAGAAATTGAATCCACAGAGCAAATTACATTTGATGCGAATGAAATTGTTCTTAATGGTGAAATTAGTTGGGTTGATACTAATATTACCTCAAGAGAAATTACTGTAGGTACTTTGGTTTGTAGCGGTAACCCAACAGCTTGTGCTCCATCTGCTACAGCTTGTAGTTTTTATTCACAACAATCAAATTCTCAACAAGTAATTACATCTAATCAATACTGTGGAATAACAATATGATAACACCAATAATAATATACAACGACAAGATATTAAAACGACTAAGTATTTTTATAAATATAGGAGGAATAACTATTTACCCTTTTATTATTTTAAAAGAAAAAAACAAAAAGCAAGGGGTAAATAAATTGGTTGTTCACGAGTCAATACACATAAAGCAAGCCGAAGAGTTATTGGTTTTACCGTTCTATATTTTATATGTTTTAGAGTGGTTAGTTAAATCACTAATATACAAGTCTTTTAAAAAAGGCTATTACAATATTTCTTTTGAAAGAGAAGCATATTCAAACCAATATAATAAAGAATATATTTCTAAAAGGAATAAATATCAGTGGATTAAAAGAATAATAAAGTAAAAAATATATTAACTATCTTTGTAAAAAGAAAATAAAAAAATATTATGGCTAACTATAGACAACAAGCAAGTGGAACTTTAGGTAATTTAACTACCTGTCCTACTTGTTACGACACATTAACCCTTCTTTATAACAATACTAATGAAACAGTAGCTTGTTGTGACGTTGGAGGTGGAGGTACTGCACCTTATTCTGTGACAGTATACGTAGCACAAGGAGAAACGTTTGCAACAGCAACTATGTTTTATGATGACACTGCTTTAACTACTGCAGAAAGTGATGGTTATTATACTTTAAGTATTGCTCCCGGCTCAAGAAGCGTTAGAGAGCTTGCAGGCTCAGCAGGAGCTAACCCTACATTATCAACTTCTACAGCTTGTGCAACTTGTTCTGTAAGTATTACTAATATAAAAGAAAGTTCTGCAACTGTTGGAGATAACACTGCGTATGATGCTTGTTGTGGAAATGACCAACCAAGTTCTTACAAGCTTCCTTATGGTACTACATTCTTAACTGCAAATAAAATTTATGAACTAAATGATACAACTTTATCAACTCCTTTAACAGGATTCTTTTTCTCAACTAGTGATGGAAAAGTTAAACAGTTTAATGGAGCTTCACCTGCAGGACAACCTGTAGATTGTGCAACTTGTTTTGAAACATTAACAGGAATAAGATATTCTAATACGGAAGCAGAAGATGTTTGTTGTGATGTAACAGCTACAGGAACATATTATGTAGGACAAGGTCAAACATTTTTAACAGCAACAACACTGTATACAGACCAAACTTTAACAACAGTTGCTCCGGGTGGATTCTATAGTAATGATTAATATAATATATGAGCAATTACAGACTTTTACAAAATGGGGTTTTAGGCAGTTCAACTGCCTGCCCCACTTGTTACGACACTCTTGTTCTATATAGGATTCCTTTAAATGCACCTGTTGCTCAATTTATGATATGTTGTCTTGAACCTGCAGATTCTGCAGGATATATGACTACTGAAACAGTTTATGTTGCTCAAGGTTCTAACTTTGCAACAGCATCAATGATTTATAGTGATAAAGCTTTAACAACGGAAGCAGCCGAAGGTTTTTATGCACTCGCTTTAACAGCAGGTTCTAGAGGAATTAATAGAGTAAAAGCAGGTACTAGTTTTTTCAGTTCACAGACTTGTCAGACTTGTCCATAAAAAGTAATATATGTCAAATGTAACAATATCATATAGTGAATCAGTTGGAGGATTTCCATCCTTTTATAGTTTTGTACCTCAATTTATGATTGGGTGTAACAATTACTTCTATACTTTTGACAAGGGTAATTTATACAAGCATAGCACAAATTCAAATAGAAATAACTTCTATGGAACATCCTACCCATCAAAAATTAAAACAGTATTTAATGCAGAGCCATTAGTTACTAAATTGTTTAAAACAATTACACTACATTCAAATGATTCTTGGGAGGTAGAGATGACAAGTGATATTCAAAATTATGGAAAAATAAATGCTAGTTATTTTGAGAAAAAAGAAGGAGCTTGGTTTTCATATATAAGAACAGAAGGACCAAGTGGTGTAGCAGTTCTTGAAGACCTTAAATCAAGAACAGTAAATGGAATAGGAACTACTGAAAATGTAACACCGGAAAATCCGCCTAATGCTCAATTTGACCGAGTGCTGTATGATGCAGATTTAGATTTATATAATATAAACATTGGAGATATTATGATATGGCAAGAACCTACAGGTGGTTTATTTAAGTATTGGGGTAAAGTTTATTCTAAAGGAGGTGTTGACTCTGTAGGTAGACAAATAGTTTATATTGAAACTGATTCTGAAAGTTCTAGACCTTCAGGGAGTTCTCCATATTTTACAGCTACTGTAAAAAATAGTGTAGCTGAGTCAAATGGTTTATTAGGTCACTATGGAGAAATAACATTAACCAATACAAAATCAACTGCTGTTGAATTATTTGCTGTTGCTTCTAACGTAATGAAAAGCTTTCCATAAAAATTAGTATCTTTGTAATCAAATGATATTTAATTTAAGACCAATTATAGAATCAGATTATGAAGACATCCTTTTAGGATGGTGGAAGAGTTGGGGATTTTCTGCCCCTCCAAAAGATTTTTTACCTCACAATGGTACGGGAGGCATAATGGTTTTAGATGGAGACATCCCTGTTTGTGCAGGGTTTTTGTATACCACTAATTCAAAAGTTGTTTGGGTTGATTGGATAGTATCTAATAAAGAGTATAGAAAAAAACCTCATAGAAAAAATGGTTTGAATTTATTGATACAAACTTTAACTAATACAGCTAAAGATGAAAAATATAAATATGTATATGCTAACAACAACAACACTTATTTAATAGATGCATTTTTATCTAATGGATATTTAAAAGGAAGTAAAAGTACAGAGTTAATAAAAAATATATAATGGGATTAGAAACCGCAGCAGTATTGGGTATAGCTAGTTTAACAATGGCAGCAGGAACAACCACTGCATCATTCATACAAGCAGGAGACCAAAAGAAAAAACAAAAACAAGCAGAAGCCGATGCTGAAAAAGCAATGGCTGAAGCTCGTAAAAAAACAGATGTTAATTTCTATGAAGAGTTAGCTATAAATAAAGAGGCTTATACAGCTCAACGTGAGGCAATGCTTAGTGCAGGTGCTCAAGCTATTGAAGCAGGTAAGGAAAGCCAAAGAGGATTAGCTGCTGCAGTAGGTAGAACTCAAAAAGCACAAGAGGTTGGTCAAGCTAAAATTAGAGAAGCAGAGATAGCTGATGTAAATAAGTTAGAACAACTTGTTGCTAAAGAAGAAAGCAGACTACGTGATGTAGGTATTCAACTAGACTTAGGAGAAGCTGCAGGTGCACAGGTTGCTGCACAGCAATTTGCAGAACAATCACAGGCATCTACTATGCAAGGTGTTGCAGGTATTGGACAGACTGTTCAAGCAGGTCTTCAAATGGTTCCGTTGTATCAACAAAACAAAGCATTCAAAGGACTTGATAAAGCTGCAGAATCTAAAGGAATGACTCCTCAAGAGTTTTTAAAAGTTAATTCTCAAATAAAATTTGACGATGCAGGTAAAATAACAGGATATAGATTAAACGGTCAAGACTTAAAGGCTGATTTCTTTAGTCAAGGAAACCAAGCTTTTCAAGGTGCTTTACTAGATATGTTTGATACTGAAGGCATTAATAAACTTTATAAAACAAAAGAGTAATGGCTAAAACATACTATAAGTACCAAAAAAAAGACGATGCTATTGATTGGTCTAAGATTGGTTCTGATATTTCTAAGACATTAACTGACGAAGCAACTAGAAGAGAGACTGAGAAAGCAAGTATTGATGAAGCTTCAAGAGAGTTTCAGAAGACCCTTAATCAAGGAGTTGAATCAGACAATAATACAATACAAGACTTTGCTTTAAATGCAGCTTCTGAGGCTGAGAAAGCTAGGCTAATGCAAGACCGATTACTTAAGAATGGTCTTATAACTACTAAACAGTACACTAAGCAAAGACAAAAAGTATCTCAAGGTATTGATGATTCTTATGAGATACTAAATAATATAGCTAAAATAAGCAAAGCCAAGATGGAGCGTATGCAATCCGGAGCATCTGCAGGTCAGGAGCAATGGATGGCAGCTAACAATGAAGCCATAATGAATTTACAAACTCATGGTGTGTATATTAATCCTGAAACAGGAGAGTATAATATGGCTAAGAAAGATGGTGAAGGTGGAATAAGCTCAGACCCAAATACTTTTTCTTCAATGAATATACTTAAGAAGACAGTAAGTAATACTGTTGACAAGTATGATGTAATGGGAAGAACTGACGATATAGCCAAGTCTTTAAATGTTGACTATAAAGTAGTAAGATACAAAGATGGTGTTGCTGTCTTAAACGACCCTACACTTAGAAGAGGTTTTGATGCGGCTAAAAAAAATATTATTGATTCAGAATTAGTAGTTCCTACTCAAGTAGGTTCTGTTCTTACTGACTACGTAGGTACAGCACCAAATGGTGAGCTGTATGGGTTTACTCAAAACGCTGAAGAACAAAACGAAAACACAATTCTTTTAAAACTTAACTCAGCAGGTACAGGATATGAGCCTGACTTTGATAATAAGTTTGGAAAGAAACAAAAAGAACAAGCAAGAAAAGCTTTAGAAGGTGCACTTGATGTTAAGATGAAAAGAAACTTAACTGCATACGACCCTAGAGAAGATGACAAGTTAACAGATACTGAAGAAAGAAATAATCAATTTATTTCTGACTTAGTTAGTATGTCTACAGGAAACGCTAGTCAGTTTGAAAGTTTAGCTAAAGACTATCAGTCTAGATTGAACCAACAGCTACAGAAAAATGACGCAGGAAAAGTTACTAAGATAAGTAGAGATGAAGATAAATTTATTATAAACTTGACTAATAAGGGAAGAGATTCTGAAATTCCTGTTCTTAGAAAAAATGAAGATGGAACATATAAGTCTATTGAGCAAGTTACTAGAGACTTGAACAGAGAGCTTGGTCTTGTAGATGCAACTCAATGGAATAGAGTCAGTGGTAAATTTATTGACCAAAACCCTGATGCATTTGGAAGCTCTGTAACTGAAGGTTCAATAGGAACTGAATCAGGAGAAGCAACTAGTGCATTTGAAACTGTACCTAGATTTGATTTAAGCAAAGGAAAAGGATATCTTAAAGACATTTTTAATAAAGAGATTGGTTTGAAAGAAAGTGGAGAGGTTAAAGAATTTAAAGATATACCTCCTGCTGTTGTAAACTTATTCAATAGAGGTCTTAAAGATATAACTATAGCGGGAGAACCTGTAGAAGTTAAAATAGTTGGAGAGCCTAATGAAGATTTGATTGGAGAAGAAGGAACATTTGTGGTTAGTGTAAACGGTCAAGAGTTTCCTTTTGATTTTGACACGGATGAAGGTGATGGTGAAATGGGTGCAGGAAGGCTTGCTCAAGCTATTGAACTAGAGATTAACAGACTTATTAATACTGCCAACAAGTACGGTGGTGATGTTCCTGCAGAGTTAATTAAAAAACCTAAAGTTGAAACTGAAACCAAACAAAAAGGTAGAAGAGGTAGAAGAGGTAGAAACAACGAAACTGAACAAAAAAGAAAATTTAATTAATGGATAAGTTTACAGAGTTATACAATTATTTAAAAGAACAAGGTTTAACAGATTTATCTGCTGAAGAATTTAAAGTTGAATATGCTTCGGGAACTGATAAAAACTCAGAACTATATTCTTATTTAAAAGATGAAAGTTTAACAGACCTAGATTCTGAAGAATTTAATGTTGAATATTTTTCTGATTTGGTAAAAAAAAAAGACCAATCTATTGTTCCTTCGGAAGAGGTCGTTACGGAATTACCTACCACTCAAGAAGTGGAAGTGTCTACAGAATCGGATGCTTCGTTTACTGAACCCCAAAAAATATTTAACCAATACGTTGATGAGATAGACGCAGACTTTACCGGTCAAGAGGAAGAGTTTGCTGTACCTGAAATGAAATACAAACTTGGAGATTATGGTTTTAAGTTTGAGGAGACAGGTATGTTCGGTGACAAGATGAAAGTTACTGCACCGAATGGTAAAAAAATTACTATTGACTTAGATGAAACTCTTGAAGGTGGATTCTTTACTAAGAGTGACAAAGAAACCGCAGAGACATTAAAAGACTTCCTTAAGAAAAACCAAGATGTAGAACAGCAGTTCAACAGAGAGGAAGAAGATTACATCAAAGAAAAAGCTAGGATTAAAGATGAGAAAGATGTTGAAGAAGGTGTTGCTGAGTTAAATTTAAGAGCTGAAGAATACAACGATGATGTAAAAACATACGTAGCAAAAAGTGCCGAGTTAAAAGAAATGAAAGAGGTTTATGGAAACCTTACTTCAGAGCAAATGCTTGGTGAATACAACGAAGGCTACACAAAATACCTTGATTTAAAAGAAAACCTAGAAGCAGAAGCCAAGAGACTATCTAGAGAAAACGATGGTCTAGAGCTTCAGGGAATGAGGCTTGACAGAAATGTAGGTAAGTGGTCTGAGATGAAAAGAGAGCAGGGTACTTGGTCCGGAACTTTTGCTAAATCATTTATACAAGAAGGTATAGGAGGAATTTTGTCAAGTCAAAGAAATTTAGCTACAAATATAAAAAGTTACTTTATATCTCTTGGAAAAGAAAGAGGAATGGAAGGTGCTTACTCTAATGTTTTTGTAAATGAAGCAAAGAAAAGAGGTGTAGAAATACCTGAAAGTCTTGAGATAAACAACGAAGAACAATTTAGTTCTTTTTTAGAAACAGTTGATGAAGATATAGTAAGCTCTATTGACAGAAAGATTCTTGATGCAATTCGTAAAAAAGAATTATACGGAACAGTAGATTTTGTAGCGACTCCTGAAGAAAATGAAATAGAAATAGTATATAAAGGTCTTCCTGAAGGTGCTAAGTTTTCAGGTGAAGTTGCTCGTCTTCCACTAGAAAGCGGAAAATTAAAAGCAACTAGAGAAGGTCTTTCTAAAATGATTGGAGGCGAGCTTAGTTCTCATCAGTACGATGAGTTAGCTGAATCAGAATTTTGGATAGGCTCACTTAAAGGTGTTACAGCATCATTGCCTGCTCTTGTTGGTGGTAAATTAAATAGAGTATTAAATTTGACGGCTCAGGTTACAGACCATTTATACAAAGAAATGGCTAACGACCCTGACTTTATAGAAGTTCCTGAATGGGAAAAAGCAACAGTAGCAATACCAATTGGAATTGCTGTTGGGGCACTTGAAGACTTTGGTTTCAGAAATGTAATGAAACAAAAAGGAGTTGTTGCAGGAATACTAATGAAAGCAATGGGTAAAGTTCCCAAAGGTGCTTCAGTTAAAACATTAACAAAAGTAATACGAGAAGAAGTTAAAAGCTCAGGAGGAAGGTTTGCTCTTTCTGCAGGTATAGCTACCGCTGCTGAAGCTGAAACAGGTCTACTACAAGAGATTACAGATATTGGTGGTAAAGCCCTATACAATCTTGCAAAGGAAAAAGATATGTTCCGTACTCCGGATAGCGTTGGCGAGTATGTTACACAAGTATTAAGAGCTGCAGCTCAAGAGGCTGTTGGTGGTTTTGTATTGGGTGTACCTAACTCAATAGCGACTGCATACTCTAAAGCAGATTTCACACAGGTGAGCGACTTAGAGTTTGAAACTTTTACTCAACTTACATCCGACAATAAAAGCTATCAAGAGTACAAGACAGCTTTAGCTACGAAACTAAAACAGCAATTAAACTCTAAGGAAATAACTCAACAAGAAGCAGACGACACAATGGATGCTTTTGAAAGAGTTGTTGGTGTTCAACAAGGTATACCAACTGATATGAGTGTTGAGAATCAAAAGAAGGCACTAGGTCTTTCTTTGAGATTGCAAGAACTCAAGAGTAGAGCAGAAGGAACTAACGATGCTTTTAATAAGAATACCAATAAAGAGATTGCAAAGATTCAAGAGCAGATAGATAACTTGGTAGGTGCTGAGGTGGCTACCCAAGAAGAGTTAGGAATCGAAGAGATGGTTGACGAAACTATTGCTCCTGAAGTTACTGAAGAATCCGAAGTTACCGAAGAGGTAGAGGCTGAGGCAACTGAAGAGGTGACTCCTGAATTGCAAACCATTGAAGAGCAAATATCTGAAATGGATGGAACGGTTGAGGATAATCTTAATGAGGTTAGTTCTGTAAAGGCAGAAACCAAAGAAGCTATTGATGGTGTAAAAAAGAAAATAGCTGACGTAAGAAAAGATGGAAGTCTAAGTAGAGAAGAAAAGTCAGAAGCTATTGAAGAGTTGAAGGCAGAAATTCAAGACTTAAAAGACGATGCTTCAAGTCAGACAGAAACATTAAAAGAAGAAAGAGCTGAGGTAAAAAGAGAACAAAATAAGTTAAAGCGTAAAGCAAAAAAACTTAGAGAAGCACAGCCGGTTGTAGCTGAGGTAACTGAAGAAGTGTCTTCGAAGACACAAGAAGAGGTTACTCCTGAAGAAAAGCAGGATATTGATGCGTTTTTTGGCGAAGATGTAGCTGAGTCTACAGAACAAGTTACACCTAAGATTAGTATCAACAGAAAGATAAGTGATACTGAGAAGTCAACTAAAGGATTTACTAGAACTCAAAGAGTGATTATAAATACTGCTAAGTCTGTAGCTAAAGCTATAGCAAGAGTATTGCCTGAGACCAATATTATAATCCACGAGACTGAGCAAGAGTACGCTAAGTACGCAGCTCCTAACAGTAGAGCAGAGTTTAATCCTTCAGAGAACACCATTCACATAAACTTAAGCAAGGCAAAAAGAACTACAGCAGCTCACGAGGCTTTCCACGCATTATTACTTAATGCAGTTAAGAACAATGATGCAGCAGCTAAGAGGTTGGCAGATAAGTTTATGGTAGCTATTCGTAAAGTAGCTAGTGGTAAATTGTTGGCTGAGTTAGATGCACACGCAGCGAAGTACAAAGATACAAGTCTTCAAACAGAAGAGCAGGTTGCTGAACTTATTGGTATACTGTCGGCTAACTACGGTCAGATGAGTAAACCATCTAAGAATAAAGTTATTGCATTCTTGAGAGCATTAGGTAAGTCGTTGGGCATTCCTAGAATGGAAGAGCTAACAAAAAGCGAAGAGGATGTTGTTGACTTGCTTAATACATTGTCAAGCAGGTTGGCTGCGGGGATTGAACTACAAGCCGAAGATGTTTCTTTATTGGAGGAACTAGACAACGGAACTAACCCTATAGGTACACCAACAGAAATAGTTCTGCCAAAAACTAGAGAAAGTAGATTGGAGTTTAAGGATAGCTATGAGAACTCATTAGTTACTCCTGAAAAACAATTTGATATAACATCATTAATAAAAGATATTGTAGCCAAGAAACAAAAGGTTTGGTTTTGGGTAGCTGACCAATTGGGTATTAATGAAACCATTGATGGTGGTCCTAGTTTTGCTCATCAAGTAGAAGGAGATATTTGGGCAAGTAGTGTTAGTACTAAAACTATAGAAAAGAACTCTAAGGAAGCTGATTACTTATTTATAATAAGTGGTTCTCCTGAAGTTAGTAAGCTTTTTAATAAAAAAGTTTATGATGTAATGACATCTAAATTAGGTGACTTTAATACTTTTAAAAAGAAAGCATTAGAAGCAAAACCTATAAAGGTAATTAAAGATACTTTAAACGAATACAACTCATGGGAAGAGCTGAAAGATACTACAGATAGAAAGCCTTTCTTAATAGCGTTGAATAAGTCTAAGAACACCCCGAACACTGCATTTACAAAGTTTGTAAACTCTATTGATGGGTATACAGATATAGATGCATTAAGAGATGGGTTTTATAGAGAGAATGATTTCAAGCAAAATGATATTATGTTGGTGCTAAAACCAACAGGAGCTAGACAAGGTTCTAATCATTCAACTTATAACAATACAGTAGAAGGAGAAGTTATAGGTGTTCCGGACAGAAAAATAGATGCTCTTCAGCTTATGCCAAAAGAGATGAGAGAGAAGTATGAAGGCAAGAGAGCAATGGCTTCTCAGGCAATAGCCCCTTATGGTTCAGGTAAAAAAGTCATCAGCCCTGAAGCGGGTGCTGAGTTCGACAAACTTACAACTGAAGAAAAGTCTAAGGCTAGACAGCAGTTGATAGGAGAGAACGCTCTTATGCAACAAGGGGTTAGAGTAAACTACACACTAGCTAAAGAGATGACTAGACAAGGCAAGAGCCCTTTAGTTATAAAAAGAGCTACAGGATGGGAACTTGGTAAAGATAATATGTGGAAGTACGAAACTGAAGACACTAAACTAGTGGATTCGTTTTGGAAGAAAACACCTTTTACTTTTGACAAGACTTTAGATAATGCAATTAAAGGTGCTTCATACTCATTAAAAGATATTGTAAAGACTGACATAGTTAAGCAGTACCCTAAGATAGGTGAGGCAAAACTATACGTGACCAATACATTTAAAGATGGCTTTAATGAATTGATGACAAAAGGTTCGTTAGGATTCTATGACGCTGAGAACAATCAAATTGTTATAAACTCTGATATCTTTAAAGGAGACAAAACAAAAGCTATTCAGAAGTTTGAAAGTGTTTTGAACCACGAGCTTCAACACGCTATACAATTTATAGAAGGTTTTACCGTAGGTAGTAACAAAGATATTAGTATGCAGCAAGCGTTGAATCTTATTGACGCTCTTACTATAGAGTACAAGCAAAATGGTAAAGAAGAAATATTTAACGATATCTCTGAATTAAGAAGTCTTGTTAAGGCTTTAGAAGAGCTAGACAATGGTGACACGCAAGCCTACTTAAGAATAGGTGGTGAGGTTGAGTCTAGAAATGTTCAGAAAAGAATGGAGATGACAGACAAGCAAAAAAGAGAAAGCTTGTTGGAGTCAACAGAAGACGTTAGACCTGAAGATATTATATATGTATTTGACGACTACCAAAGAACTAGATTCACTCCTAAGAAAGCAAAAACTAGACAGCAACTAGACACCTATCCAATGGAAACAGAAGGACAGTGGTATGGTGAAGGTGACTTTAAAGCTAGAGGCGGTGTACTTACTATGATGTCTCCTCAAGATTTCTTGAGCAAAGCCAAGAATCTAGAGATAGATGAAGAGACAAGAGAGAATGTAGATGATTTGAAGAAGCACATTCAAGATGGTAAAAAATTAGACCCTCTAACTTTGTACTCTTTAGACGCTACTGATGTACGTAATAGTGATGGTAGACATAGAGCAATTGCATCTCAAGAACTTGGCATACAAGAAGTTCCTGTAGTTGATTACACGCAGGTAAAAACTAGAAACCAATTAGAAACAGTAGAATACATAAACGAAGCTAGGGATAATAACTTTACTGATGCCGCTATTAAAGATTTCTTGGTTAGAAGAAAAGGTATGTCGGCTACAGAGGTAGATGAGTTATTAGCTATGAAAGTAGACAAGCTTACTACCCTACCTAAGAGTTTTGGTAACGTAAAAGGTGGTGCAAAAGTTGGTCTTAGATTATTCGAAAGAGTAAAACAGTTTCAGAAAAAAGAAACAGCTAGAAACAAAAAAAGAAAGAACCCTATTAGTCAAGCACAGATAATGGACAAGACTATTGAGTTCTTAGAAGCACAGCCTGAGTATAAGAAAGAGGCTGAGGCTTACGTAGAAAAAGGAGTTACTAAGTACAAAAAAGGTTTATCTGTTCAGCAAGCAAAAATGCAGTCTGAGTTACAGAAGAGCACAGGGCAGAGACCTACGCAAAATATGGGTCAGAAGCTACGTGCTGCACGTTTACTTGTTAGACAATCTCTTAGAGCTAAGAAGAACTTACAAGCTCTTAAACGTGAGCTTAGAAACTTTATGAGAAAGGCTTTGCCTAAAGATTTGTATACCAAGTCTGAGACAATGAAGCTGATTAATAAAATTACTATAGCAGATGAGAACAATATAGAGAACTTGATGGATGAGATTATAGAGTTTGCAGCATCTAAAAATGTAGCTGCTCTTAAGAATCAAATTAATTCATTCTTGAAAGGTAAGTACACAGACCTACAAGGTAACAGAGTCAAAGGGTATAAGATTGATGTAGCTACAAAAGAAGCTATTGATAGAATCAAAAAATTTATACTCCCGGAAACAGCAACATCTGAAGAGATACTATCAGCTAATGAAAAGCTATTGACTCAGTACAATAAGTTAGATGCAGACCCTGAGCAAACCTCAGAGATAGTAGAGCAGATGACTGAGTTGATGATAGCTATGAACATAAACAACAGCTACTTAATGGAAGACACCAATATTGATAAGGTGGCTGCGTTAGATGCTGTGTCTCAGTTCATATCAGATTTAGTTACAGAAGGTAAGACTAGGTTAAAAGCAGAGATGGCTGCTCAGTCTGAAGAGTACAAGAGACAATTTGCTGAATTGTATGAGGATGTTACAGGGGATAAGGTTGATTTGAAAGACAGTTCTTGGATAGAAAAACTTAAGTCTAAGCAGAGAGTAAGAGGTCTTGAAACCAAAAGAAACAAAGTAGAAGGTAGATTAAAAAACCTTCAAAGAAAAATGGCTAATGCAATAACATCTAACCTTATAAACACAGCAGAAGCTTTGGATGGATTGATGGATATGATATCCAAAATGCCGGGTGAAATGTTTGGAGGAAAGAGTCAAGAGTTAGTAACCGAGCGTATTGATGCGTCATCAAGAGTTTTTAAAGCTAGAAGAATGCTTATTGAGACTATGCTTAGAGAGACTATGCAAAAATACTACGGTAAAAATTGGAAAAAGAAATCTAGAGAGTTTAGAAAAACAAAGGTAACAGGTATCTACATAAATAAAAATGAGGTTCAAGAAGCTCAAGACGAGTACAACAAAAACAGAACCACAGAAAACAAACAGAAACTAGAGAAAGCTATACGAGAGAATGAGCTAATTCTTAGTCAAAACCAAATGTACTATTACTATAATCAGTACAAAGACTCTGCTAACCATCCTGCATTTCAAAATATGTATGGTGTTAACTACGCTAGAGTTATGGAGGATATGACCAATGCTCTTGAGCCGGAGGTAAAAGAGTTTGCAGATTGGCAAGTTGAGGTTTTATTCCCTGCATTGTACAACCATTATAATGCTACATATAGAAAAATATATCGAACCAATATGCCTCAGCATGAAAACTATGCGGGTAAGATTTACAGGGAAGGTGTTATAACTGAACCAATGGATTTGATTTCAGGTGTTGGAGCTCCTTTTAATAACACTGTAGGTGCTGCATCTACAAAAGTTAGAGAGGAAACAAATGCCAAAATTGCGGAGACAGATGGTAGTGATGCTTTGTTTACTTATCTATATGATATGGAATACTTTGCAGCATACGCTGAAGCTGTTAGAGATATAAATAAATTGTTTACTAATGAGTATATAAAGAAGGCTATTGAAGATGTTCACGGTAAGTACACTATGAGCTTGATAACAACAGCTATTCAAAAACTAGCAAACAAGGGAACTAGAACAGGTCTTACAGCTAAGTGGATAAATGGTATGAACAATGTATTCATCACATCTAGATTAGGTCTTAACCCTGTAGTAATGATTAAGCAGTTGACTTCATTTGTGACATACGCAAATGATATTGGATTTGCTAATTGGGCTAAGTATGCGTTTACAAATATGAGCGAGCTTAAGAAACTATACAAAGAGGTTAGAGACAATTCTGTATATATGCAAGACAGAAAGTTCGATGGTATTATGAGAGCTATTGAAAGTTATGCAGATTCTACTGAACTTAAAAGTTTCTTACCTAATGAGACTAAAGACTTTATGAATAACTTCTTGCTATTCACAACTAAGTTTGGAGACAGGGCAGCGATATATCTTGGAGGTCTTCCTAACTACAGCTACTATAAAGCTGAGTTTAAAAAGAAGAATCCAAATGCAACAGAGCAGGAGGCTATTGACCATGCGGTTATTAAGTTTGAAAGAGATACCAAGAGAACACAGCAGTCAGGAGACTTGCAGGATAAGGATTTATTCCAAACCTCAGACCCTATAAGCAGAGCTTTGAATATGTTCCTTACAACACCTAAGCAATACTTAAGAAAAGAGATACAATCTAGTAGGTCTTTATGGAGAAAGCTAAAGGCTTGGGATAAGTCAGCAGGAAAAGGAACTGTTACTCAGAACATTAGAACAATGTTTACCTATCACATTATGATGCCTGTATTTTTTCAGTGGATAGCAATGGGATTACCGGGAGCTCTTAGAGATTGGAGAGATGATGAGGAAGAAGATTTGTTAAGAGCTGCAATCATTGGTAACTTGAACGCATTCTTTATATTAGGAGAGATGGTGAATATGGCAGGAGACTTTTTCACAGCAAAGCCTTGGGCGGGAGGCATAAAAACTGCAGGTATATTAAATCAATCACGATTAATAACAGAGTCTGCTGTAAGGGCATCTAAAATAAAAGACCCTGAAAAAGCTGCAGCGGCTTGGAGAAAGTTCCAATTAGAATTGGTTAGTATGACAGGATTGCCCGCATCCAACGTAAATAAAATGTCAGGAAATATTCAGAAGCTTGTTGAAGGTGGTCTTGACCCCGGAGAAGCTATACTTAGAATATTGAATTTCTCTGAGTATCAAATAAAAGGAATGAAGAAAAAGAAGCCTAGTAAGAAAGAAATGAAACTTACTAAGAAGGAGATGAAGAAATACTTTCCCGAACTCTATGATGAAATGGAAGACCTTAGAGACCTAGAGTATGAAGAGGAGATGAAGGAACTCAAAGCACAGCAGAGAGAAGAAAGAGAAAGAATGTTAGAAGAAATGTATAACGATTATTAATATAGGTATGCCATTTAAAAGCGAAGCACAAAGAAGATATATGCACAAGAACCTCCCTGAGATAGCAGTTCGATGGGAGGCTGAGTATGGTAGTAGCGATTTACCTAAGAGGATAAAACCTAAGACAAAACTTCAAGAGAAAAGAAGGAGAAGACGAAAGGGTAGAAGATACTAGTGTCTTCGAAGACACAAAAATTATTCGTATCTCATAGTAAGAAACACCTGAAATATTCCTAAATATAAAACGTGGTCTACTTCATAGGCATCACCTACTGTAAACTCATAGTGTCTTACCCCTACAAGTAATCCTTTTACCATACCTACACTTAATCCCCAATGTGTTAACTTCATAATAATAAATGTACTAACCAAGCGATGAGCCCGTTTAAATTAAGAGCCACTAGATTCCATTGTTTTCTAGAACTCGTTTGAACTATAACAAATACAAACCCTATAACATAAAGTACAGGGTCTATTCTCCATTGAGCAGCAATTAAAAATCCACTACCCATATAACCAACTCTTGATGCAAACTTTTGATATGATGTTAGCTTGTTGGTGTACCTAAGTTTTTTTAATATTTTATTTATCATTTTGTAAGCCCTTGTTTTTTCTCCCACGTTCTCATTCCACCTAAACCTAACATACCAAATAGTATTGTAAACAACTCATCCATCTGCAAAGCAGGCAAGTCACTCCATTCAGGATGTGCGAAAATAATTAAGTCTCTTAGAATAAAATTATACAATAGAGCTACACCTATAACCCAACCAATAAAAGGTCTCCAACCCGCCACAAACATTGTTCTGTGACCTGCCTCAACCTCGTTAATCTTTGTCTGTAATGCAACCAACCTTTCAGCAGTTTCAAGTTGCTTGTTTGGGTCTAACTCTTTTCCCTTGATAGCTTCACGAATGTCTTTCGCCAAGTCTCCAATGCCTTTTGTTCCTGTTCCTAATAACTTGCTTAACCAACTCATTTTTAATATTTTAATTTTTTAAACTCTTTTGAATCATTAAAGTAAACCATAAGCTCTTGGTCATTGTGTGAACCCTCTCTAGGTTTTCGACCTCCCCACTTTATAGTTCCTTGTATATCTATTATCTTTCCATATATTATTCCATCCTCACAAGCCCATATCACAACAGGATTCAACCTCTTAGAACTAAGCTTTACCAACTTGTACGCTGAGACAGGCAACGGAAAAGAGTCTTTAATCATCCTCTTTCTACCCTTCACCTCTACATAAGCTATTAGATTAGAGTCTTTATCAAAGACCTTAAAGTCTATGTCGTTAGGGTCTAGCTTTTTAAAGCTACCTCCAAATATATCTACAAAAAATCTAATAGCCTTATGCTCCCTATCTAAATCTTTTCTATTCTCAAACCTCATTATTTGTATAAACCTCAACAGTCTTAACAGAGCAAGCAGGATTAACACAAGTGTTAACACTAACTATACCGCCTTCTTCCTGACCAAAGTCTTCAGAATCAAAATCTTGACCCCAAAGCAATTCTATACTACACATAGGACAATTCATAATATATAATTTTAATTTAAAAAAAATGAGTTAGCCTTGCTACTTGACCACTCTTCTTACTGTGTATAAATCCTTCAACAGCTTTAGGTGCTCCCGTGTAACCCTTTCTTGAGTGCCAACTATCAGCAGCAGAAGGGCTTCTCATATACTCAACTGTAACCCCTATAAAATCTTTTGCGTCTCTCCACTTGTGTTTTACTTTGTGGTGTAGATGATGTAAGTACCAATACCTGTGGCTTGTTGATGCCCAACGCTTAGGACATTCTTGAGCCATAAGCAAAGGAAGGCTATCTAGTTTTGCTCCATCACCGTGCTCGATTCCTATTAGATTTGTTCCGTACTTATAATACTTTCTATAAGAAACACTGATATCAAACCTAATATCTTCTGCTTTTCTGAACCAACTTTTTAATGTGTGTGCTAGGTGAAAACCTGATTGGTAGTCGTGGTTACTCATACTGTGAACCACATCAACAGGTGCAACCTGTCTTAACATTTCAATACACTTTACATATAACTGAAGTGCAATTTCGTAATGCTCCCACCACTTGCCATCAGCGTCTTGTGGTGTACCCTTTGTAGTTGTATTGTATACATTATCTACGTGAAGAATATCGTTTCCGATACAGAATAAAATTTTATCTATCTCAAAACCACTTGCTTGTTTTAGCAAACCTCCGACACCTTCTATAACTCTATTGACAGCTATCTCGCAGTCATAATCCTCACCTGTCTCCTCGGAGTTTGCATACTTACCTATGTGTATGTCTGCAGGATTTATAACTAATAAGTTCTTATTTTGCTTCTTCTTTATTTCAGGGAATGAGTATTCGGGAGCGTGGCTAGAAACCAATTCATTTATCCTACCAAACAAATCTTCGTGGTTTAATCCTATATCTTCTTTGGTTACAATAGAAAATCTATACTCACCGCTTGCACTTTGCCAATGCTTAACACTGACTACATCTTTCTTATCTATACCTCTTTCTTGTAAGTGTATATCTAATGAAGTGTTATCATTGACGTTCTCTAGATTAGAAGCTCTCTTTTCGTTTACTAAGTCAAACTCTTCGGGAGTTAATCTTATTCTTTTATTAGCCATAATTTTTAAAGTTTATCATCAAAAGATTCTTGTATCTCTTCTATTTTATTAATCATATCCTTTAGATTCAAATCTAATTGAGCATAGTCTTCATCAATCATGTCCTCATATATAGAGTTAAGGCATGAGTGCAACTCATCCATCAAATGATTTACATAACTCAGCCTTTCTGTTTTAACTCTATACATACTTCTACTACTACTTACTATCCATTGCAAACAAAAGTGTCTTTCCTGTTTTTTCATCAATCTTTTTGATTGCTGAATATATCTTTCTAGACTTTGCTTTTACATCTTGCTTTTCTTTTTTTGTTGAGTCAGTACCTAAGTTACAGTACATATCAGAATCTATTCTGTACAACTCATCTAGCTTTTGCTTTAGACTCCAAGAAGAGAATCCAATAATTTTATCTACGTCTTCAAATTTATAATCCATTGTATATCGTATTAAGTTTTCTGTATATTACCGGGATATCCTTATCTTTTGTTCTTTCAGTTATCAATTCAAACAAAGATGAGAACCTTCCTTCTCTCTCTCTGAACGATTTACATTCATCTTTTAGACTAGCATTGTCCAAATTTAACATTTTTATTTGATTATTTGCAAGAATTAATAGGTTTTTTAATTGCAAACTACTTTTATGCTCAAGCAACATATCGTGTGAATTGTAAACTTCTTTTACTATATGGTACTTTGATATAAAAGATTTTTCATTTTTAAGCATCCAATCTAATGACTTTAAACAATGAATAATTGTTGCGTGATTCTTACCTATCATTCTTCCAATAGCAGTATACCCATAGCCTTCATCATACATTATACTCATAAATGTTAACCGAGCATCTGTATACTCCCTCCTTCTGCATTTATCCATAAGGTCTAGCTCGTAAACTGAATTTACAATGTTCTTTAAAGTAATAGCTTGTGTTTTTCTATGTGTTTCTAATTTATTCATAAGTTTTAAGTGTTTGTTTGTTTGTTATATAATCTAAGTATGTATCAACATCTATTGGCTGAATGTCTAAAAATATTGGAACTGTTCCCATCTCATTAAGAAATTCAATCTCAAAGAAATAAGGATTCTTCCCTTTGACTACACCTCCAATATACTGAGACCAACCGTTTACTTTTTTAAGGTCTAAGTAGTTGTCTTCTATTTGAGCTTGTATATTTTTTGCAACGTCACTAGATAGTGATTGCAGAATATCCATAACCCAAAAATCAACTTCGTAACCTATGTAATCATTATCCTCTGTAAACCTCTGTGTTGAATCCATACTTTTCTAATTCTTTTAATCTATATTCTTGCAATTTTGACAACCTACCTTCAGGTCTCTTGACTTCTATAAAAAGAACTTCGCTTTCTTTTAGTGCCAATAAATCGGGAATACCGTTCTTGTTTGTCTTAACCAACTTTAATACGTAGTACCCCTCAGCCTCAAGTTGTTTTATTCTTTTAGATTGTATCTGCTGCTCTGTCATAATTACAAACTTAGTAAATCTTTCTTGAAATGTCTAAGTGTATAATCTTTTTTTTGCTGAACAGACTTATATATGTCGTGCTCAATACCGTTCTTTGCGAACACCCAATACACTTCGTTGTTACTTCTGTCTTTGGTAGTCATCCTATCCCTGCTCTGCCAATAACTTGTTGCACTGAAATCAATATTGTAGTACACTAAATACTTGGCTTGCTTTAGAGAGATACCTTCCCTTCCCGAAACAATCTGAAGAGCTATACTCTTATCTGTGTCTTCGAAGACACTAAGTTCTGTGGTTAGTTGGTCTCCGTAAACTTCCTTAAGAGCCTTCAACTCTTCCTTGAACTTATAGAATATTCCTATCTTGTTGGTGCAAAAGTTGTCATAGATAAACTGAGCCTTGCTCAAGTCTATTATCTTTGAATTTCCCGACTCAAACTTAATAGTTCCCGAATACAATTGATGCAACTTCATCATCAACTTCACGGGAGTATCTGCCAAAATAACTTCATCACTTCCTTCTATAACTAAATCCTTCTTCAACTTCGCTGCCAACTTGTACGTCATGTCACTCATCTCAACTTCAAGAATCTTTTCTTTTATCTTAACCTTGAAGCCTGCTTCTGCTTGCGAGTAGTTAATCGTGAATGGTTTTACCGCATCTATTATGGTTTCTAGACCTGTAGAGTAGTCACGTATGTTAAGACCTCCTATAGGTCTTGTTTTAACTTTAACATAATCATCAGAGAATCTGTAAAAGTTTTTGTAACTGCTAAAAGGATTGCCTTTTATACCGTACACTTGATGATACATCTGACTGTACGATTCGGGTGTTGGTGTTCCCGAAAGAAATATAACCTTACTGTTGTTCTTCTGAATAAGCTCCTTCACTTGCTTTGCTCTCTTGCTTGGTTTAGGATAAGCTCCCATTGAATGAGACTCATCACACACAATAATATCCCACTTTACATTGGGTAGTTTATGAATGCTTTCATAGTTCATTACAAACATAACAAAAGATGCGGGGCAAATCAAATCATAATCCCTACTAATTGATAACATTGCTTTCTTTTTTGTTAAGAACAAAACATTTTCAACACCCATCTTATCACATATCCCTAAACTAGTCAAGGTCTTACCTGTTCTAACCTCCATAGCTAGGTAGACAAAATTACTTGTACGTAAAATATCCGTACCTTTTTTTATAATCTCTGTTTGATAGTCTCTAAATTCCATTTGATTTTTTTTTATGGTATGTCATACCAATTAATACTTCGCTCAATCCTAGCACGAACATCATCATCTCCTTCGCACCTGTATTTAAACTCCTTAACAACCTTTACGTTTCTACCTCTTCCCGTTTTTACATCTACCTTTTGAAACATAACTCTGTGTAGCAACCTACATTGATTAAGCATTTTCTCATTACTAAATCCGTACTTGTTTTCTATTACATCCATAATTAAAAATCTGATACATACTCAGCGTCTCTCTCTCTTAGTATCATCCAATTCCCCGAAGAGTCTCTACCCTTTTCAAACTCAATCCCATCTTTAAAATCAGCATAAGCTTGTAAGAACTTATAGAATTTAGTACGTGATATACTCATTCTAGTTCTAGGTGCATAGTCAGGATAGTCTTCTATAAAGTCACTGTAAAGAACTTGCATATAGATTCTCTTGTTGGTTTTAAGTTTTGGATTTTGAGTTCCATCAATTATACCACACCACTCTATGAACTCGTGGTTAGTCTTAGCGGATAAATGTCTAACCTCAAGATTTACAAAGTTACTTTTTATTAATCCCTTATCTAGATAAGACTGTAAGCATTCAATCATATAGTTGTCAAAGCTACACCACTCATCATCATCCCAATCTCCAAACATCAACCTTCCAAACTCATCCAATGGAGTAAAGTTTTTGTTGTAGTGTTGGTGCAACTCTAGTTCCCACTTTCTTCTAGCGAATGAATTACCACTACCCTTTATGGCATAGTTAGTTGTGATTGCTATCTTAGGTGACTTACTAAATGGTATCTTGATTGCATCCTTGTTCTTCTTCTCCAAGGTCAACCCTTCTGTTACAACGCTAAACAACCTTTCAAAATCAAAGTGTTTCTTTACATCATCAAAGCAAAGTATCTGCGTATCTGCCGACACTAACTGATATGCGAACGAACGTTCAAAGGTAAAAGACTTACCATCAATAACAACTAACTTCTTCATATTAGATAGTGCATTCATAAACAATCCTTTACCTGTACCTCCTTCGGGATTGTCAGATATAACTTCGTCATTAAGAATTACTGCGGGAGAATATGATAAATTTTTGTGTGCGTGCATAAGAAATCCTACTGTACTCTCCATAGACTTCAACCTTGAAGCATCATCACCACTAATTCTTGACAAGAACTTTTGGTAGTCGCAACCATCACCACTACATAGATTAAAAGTTCTATCAATTACGTGGTCTTTCCAAACGTATCCACCTAAATCCATATAGTCAATAGGAAGAATCTCATTCTTTGTAATCTTAACAGCACAGTTTGTGTAGTACAAGTATGCTGTATCTTTTGTATCTTCTATAAAGTAGATGTCTACTGTTGAAAGAAGAGTCAAGAACTCCTCTCTAAAGTACCTTGTATTCTCTGCAAAGTAATTATACACTGACAAGTCATCAAGAGTAATCAATGTGTTCAGTATAAAGTCTTTTATCTCCTTCTCTGATGTATGGTCTATAAGGTTATTCTCTACCCTTACAAACACATAGTTACGACCTCCTTCGGGGCAATACTTATAGAAGCCATTGTCTTCTAAGAACTGCTTAAACAAAACGTGCACTATCTTAATAACTCCCTTGTCTGATTTTGTCCAAAATACTTTTGACTTGTTCTCCTCTTCAGCACGATTCAAAACAGACTCGATAACATCGCCATCAATCTGTGCTTCCTCCAACTGATGACGAACCTCCTTTTTTGAGACACCTCTTCTAAGCTTTGCTTTGATTTGGTTTATTCTCTCTTCATCCTCGTAGTACTTAGTTCCAAAGTTTTGACTGTTGCTGTACGCACTGTCAACAGTTCTTTGAACTTCTTGAGCAGTGAACCCTTGAGTTGTGAATTGATTCATCACATACATTGCCAAACTCTTGTTGATTCCATAATCATTCAATGCCATTGCAAGAATGTATGTGTTTTGATTTCGTTGACCTTCAACCATTGGGTACTTCTTAAGCCACCACTTCATTAGAATCTCAACAACCTTGTTCTCATCTGTGATTGGTATCGTAGGAGCATCTTGATGAACAACAACCTCTCTGTATTCAGTCTCTTCAATCTTATCCCATACACTTGAATTTTCATTCACATAAATTAATGGGTCGTAAGACTCGTAACAAACTCTGCTCAAGTTCTTACAAGTTTTATCAAAGTACTTGCTGCTGAATCGTTTCTCAAGAGAGTTGAAATACTTAACGTGATTCTCTTCGTCTTGTGGTATCTTGACAAGAACCTTAAGACCGTTACCCGATGGTGAAATAAACACAGAGAATGTGTGCTTGTCTTTGGATATAACTTCCTTGTCTTGTAACAAATCCTTTTTGGATTCATACCCATCAAAGTCTAAGCATATTAATCCACTGTGCTCTAGTAGTGATGAGTCATTTCTTTTGGTGAACTTACCCGAAAAACATATTGATGGTAATGCTTTCTTAAGTTCGTTACGTTGTGACTTGTCTTTCTCAAGTCTAATTTTCTTAACTACTTCCTTAGTTGCTCCATCTTTTATTCTCTTAAGAATACCATCCACATTTCTGTGGAACGGTGTAGATGTATCGTGTATGTTTCGGAAGATTGTGATGATGTGTGACATAGTAGTGTAGATTTAATGTTAAATTTAATTAGTTAACTAACTGATTCTCAATAACAGTGTTGAAAATGTTAATTTTAAAAACGATAGTACGAATATAAAATAAATATATAATTAAAAAAAATATATACAGTATATAATAGTAATTATTTTGCATACCTAACATTAGGGGTCAAAAAAAGGGTATCAATGATACCCCTTAACTGACTGATTGTTAGTTTATTAGAAGTCTACACCATCTGATACCTCTTCTTTTTTCTTTGGTTCGAATGTATCTAACTCTACATATAGTTTTCCACTACGTGCTTTGTTTACATTAAGATTCACCCAACCATTCTTTTGGTTTTCTTTCAAGAAGACAATAGCTTCGTCAACCTTGATTGACTGTTGTCCAATTACAAAATCGGGAGCACCCTCTCTTCTCTTGAATGAAAATCCGTTTGCGAATACTTTCTCTGTGTTACTCATAACTAATAATGTTTATTTGTTCTTCCAATGTGTTTATAGTTTGAAGGATAACTTCTTGTTTCTCTTCTCGTGTAATGCAATCCATTGGAATTTGAAACCACATTACCCGTTTTTTTTGTGTCTTCGAAGACACTAGTCTTCTAAAGATATTCATCTATGAAATAGCTTGACAGTTCTTCCTTGGGACTATCCCCAAAGA
>Ga0208438_1000137_pt1 | contig 21292 bp, 21 predicted proteins | sample ColrivemetaGS545_FD_187607 | JGI IMG/M metagenome (GOLD analysis project Ga0208438, IMG submission 187607) | Estuarine microbial communities from the Columbia River estuary - Flood tide non-ETM metaG S.545 (SPAdes) (version 2) | ecosystem: Environmental > Aquatic > Marine > Intertidal zone >...
TCCGTCGCTCTCCGAGTCGAACTGCCCAGTTCGGGTCAGGCATTGCATGCCATGACCCAAAAACGAAAAAAGCCACCCACAAGGGGTAGCTTTTGTCGTTTTGAATATTGGTAGGACTACCCAGATTGACTCCGGCATTAAAAATGCCTCCGTCGCTCTCCGAGTCGAACTGCCCAGTTCGGGTCAGGCATTGCATGCCATGACCCAAAAACGAAAAAAGCCACCCACAAGGGGTAGCTTTTGTCGTTTTGAATATTGGTAGGACTACCCAGATTCGAACTGGGGACCTCTACCATGTCAAGGTAGCGCTCTAACCAACTGAGCTATAGTCCTAAAGAGGTGCGTATTCTAAGTTAAGCCCTTGATTTGTCAATAGTAAATTGTGGAAGAATTGGATGTGCAATGCCTTAATTGGTGTTTGTGATGGCTTCGGCCGCTATTGGGATCCAATGCGCGACCTTTTGTCTTGTGGGTAGGACATTGTTTAATCGCTATACGATGTGGTTTATTCGTAAGAATATGCCCTGTAGAAAAGGGTTTAGTTGTGTAAGAATGAATCGAATAAACCAATAATAAAAAGACAATATCATGATCATCACTTCAGACATGCTACCTCAAGGTCAGCCTGTTGCTGTTTTTAATGCCGATGGACCCAGCGATCTCATGTTGGTGTGTGAACATGCCAGTAATTTTATACCCACATCCTTACAGCAGTTGGGCTTGACGGACACGCTTGCAGAGAGCCACATCGCTTGGGACCCAGGTGCTTTGGCTTTATCAAAGGCGCTGTCTGATGCGTTCGCTGCACCATTAATAGCTGCGACGGTATCCCGATTGGTATATGACTGTAACCGGCCGCCTTTTGCACCAGGAGCCATTGCAGAACTAAGTGAAGTGCATCCAATACCCGGCAATGTTGGTTTGTCTGATGCCGCCATTCAGTCACGCATTGCACAGGTGTATGAGCCGTTTTGTGCAGCAGTGGAGCAGGTGTGTGACAGGTTGGCATTCAATGCCACCTTTCCTTTGTTTGTTACCATTCATTCTTTTGTACCGGTATATAAAGGTATTCCGCGTGAAGTGGAAATTGGTGTGCTACATGACACCGATGCGTTGCTGGCGGATTGTTTTATTGAAGAGGCCAACCACATTGGTGGTTATGTGGTGCGTCGCAATGAGCCCTATGCGGCAGTTGATGGTGTGACCCATACCTTGCAGGCCCGTGCTTTGTCACGTGGTTTTCCTAATGTGATGATTGAAGTACGACATGATTTACTCAGTGATGCAGCGGGCGTTGCTGCGGTTGCAGACTATTTGCAACAGGTTATTCTAGGGTGTTTGGCACGCTGTAAGATTGATAACCCAGTGGGTGCCAGTGCCCGTTTTGATTGATGCAGGATGACACCAATACTTGAGCGGTAGGATAAGGCTTAAGCATTCAAAATAATAAAAAGATGAGGATCAAGGATGTTAGGCAATCTTACTTTCGATGAATTGGTGCAGAAGGTTGCCGATGGCAACGTTGATACAGTATTGGTCTGTATGGCTGATATGCAGGGGCGCTTAATGGGCAAGCGCTATCAAGCACACAACTTCGTGACGCATTCCTATAAAGAAACCCATTGTTGTAACTACCTATTAGCAACCGACCTTGAAATGGCGACGCCTGACGGTTTTGACGCCACCAGTTGGCAATCGGGCTATGGCGACTACGTGATGCAGCCAGATTTAGCCACCCTACGGATGTTGCCTTGGTTAGAAGGCACAGCGATGGTGCTATGCGATGTGTTAGACCACCATGGTCATGTGGTCACGCATTCGCCAAGGGCCATGCTTAAAAAGCAGATTGCCCGATTAAAGGCGCTGGGCTTTGATGCCATGATGGCAACGGAGCTGGAATTCTTTCTGTTTGAAAAGAGTTTTGATGAGATCCGAAAATCGGGGTTCAAGAACCTTGAGCCGATCAGCGGCTATAATCAGGATTACCATATTTTTCAGACGACTAAGGAAGAGGGCATTATGCGCCCGATTCGTAACCATCTGGCCAACGCTGGTGTACCCATAGAAAACAGCAAGGGTGAAGCCGAGGCGGGGCAGGAAGAACTCAATATCCGTTATTCCGAGGCGATGTCCTGTGCAGACCATCATATTATTGCCAAGCAAGCGGTTAAAGATATCGCATGGCAACAGGGTCATGCGGCCAGTTTTCTGCCTAAATGGCACCAAGGCCGTGTTGGCAGTGCAGCCCATGTGCATCAGTCTTTGTGGGTAGATGGCAAACCGGCTTTTTACGATGAGAACGACCCCTTAGGTATGTCAGATGTCATGCGGCACTACATGGCGGGATTGATACGCTATGCAGCAGACTATACGGTATTTTTGGCACCCTATATCAACAGTTATAAGCGGTTTGCAAAGGGTAGCTTTGCGCCCACCAAGGCCGTATGGTCGGTCGATAATCGCACCGCTGCTTTTAGATTATGCGGGTCACACTCTGCGGGTATTCGCGTTGAATGTCGTGTGGGTGGCTCTGATCTAAATCCCTATGTGGCTTTGGCCGCACAATTGGCTGCAGGCATTAAAGGCTTAGAAGACAAATTAGAATTGGCACCGCCTACCTTAGGCGATTTATATGAAGCCGATTCACAGGATGAAGTACCGCGTACCCTGCGAGCTGCGACTGAAGCGTTACGTCATTCCACTATGCTAAAAGAAGCGATGGGTGAAGAGGTGGTGAAACACTATGTGCGCGCTGCCGAATGGGAACAGGAAGAATTTGATCGTGTGGTGACGGATTGGGAAATTGCCCGCGGATTTGAACGAAGTTAACAATGAGGGATATGAAAAATGACTGACAATACGAAAAAACTTACCTGCATAAGCCCCGTTGATGGCTCAGTGTATGCAGAACGCCCCTTGGCATCTGTGTCTGAAGCGCAGGCAGTAATTGAAAAGGTGCGTGCAGCACAAAAGCTATGGGCAGCAGTACCTCTGCAAGATCGCATTGCACTTGTCGGCAAAGGTGTGGCGCGTTTAGGCGAAATGAATGACGAGATCGTGCCAGAAATTGCCAAAATGATGGGGCGACCTGTGCGTTATGGTGGCGAGTTTGGTGGCGTTGCCGAGCGTACTGCTTATATGTCTGAAATTGCAGAAGAAGCGCTCAAGCCCATTATGATTGAAGAAAGTGCCGCCTTTGGTCGCCGTATTCAGCGTGAACCCCATGGCATCGTTTTTATTATCGCGCCTTGGAACTATCCGTATTTGACAGCCATTAACACCATTTCTCCTGCCTTGATTGCAGGTAATGCCGTGGTTATTAAGCATTCAACGCAAACATTGGTTGCGGGTGAACGTATGGTTGAAGCCTTTGTTTCTGCAGGCTTACCGAAGGATTTGTTTGTCAATTTGTATTTGGATCACGGCACCACCGAACAGCTGATTCAAGCGCGGTGCTTTGATTTTATTAACTTCACTGGTTCGGTGGGTGGCGGGCAAGCGATTGAACGCGCAGCGGCGGGTACGTTCTGTGGCATTGGTTTGGAACTGGGCGGTAAAGACCCTGGCTATGTGATGGAAGATGCTGATGTTGATGCTGCCGTTGCAACCCTGATGGATGCCGCTATGTATAACTCAGGCCAGTGCTGTTGTGGCATCGAGCGCATTTACGTTAATGAAGGGCTATACGACGAGTTTGTCGAAAAAGCCGTGAATACCGTGAAGCAATACAAGTTGGGTAATCCTTTAGAGCAAGAAACCACACTAGGTCCCATGGCCAACGTGCGATTTGCCTCCGAAGTGCGTGCACAAATCAGTGAAGCGCTGGCTGATGGCGCTACTGCGATGATCGACCCTGCATTGTTTCCAGCAGACGATGGTGGCGCGTATTTGGCACCACAGATTTTGACCAACGTGAACCACAATATGCGGGTCATGCGTGATGAAAGCTTTGGTCCTGTACTGGGCATTATGAAAGTTAAAAACGATGAAGAAGCCATCGCGTTAATGAACGACTGTGCCTTTGGTTTGACTGTATCCTTGTGGACCGCTGATCCTGATCGCGCTGCGGCTATTGGCGCCCAGTTAGAAACGGGCACCGTATTTATGAACCGTGCAGATTATCTTGATCCGGCCTTATGCTGGACCGGTTGCAAGGACACAGGTAGGGGTGGTTCTCTGTCGGTGATTGGATTCCAAAATCTAACCCGTCCGAAGTCTTACCATTTCAAGAAGGTGACCTAATATGAGCTTGGTTGCGAATTGGAGCTATCCAACCGCTATTCGATTTGGTGCTGGACGTGTCGCTGAATTGCCGGATGCCTGCGCACAGCTCAATATCAAACGTCCGTTGTTTGTGACGGATGCAGGGTTGGCGAGTTTGCCCATTACCGCGCAGGCACTGGGCGTTCTTGAAACTGCTGGACTCGGCAATGCCATATTCTCAGAGGTATTTCCTAATCCTGATGAAAATAGCCTCGCCAAAGGGCTTAAACGTTATGCCGACGGCAACCACGATGGTGTGGTGGCCTTTGGCGGCGGCTCAGCAGTGGATTTGGCGAAACTGATTGCCTTTATGCAGGGTCAGACCCGCTCGGTCTGGGACTATGAAGATGTCGGTGATTGGTGGACGAGAGCCAATCCGGACACCATTGCCCCGATCATCGCCGTACCCACGACATCGGGCACGGGGTCTGAAGTGGGTCGGGCATCCGTATTGACCAACTCGAAAAGCCATGTGAAAAAGATTATTTTCCATCCGAAAATACTGCCGTCGATTGTGATCTGCGACCCTGAATTGGCTGTTGGTATGCCACCTGTCATTACTGCAGGTACGGGATTAGACGCCTTCATTCATTCGTTTGAGGCATTTTGTTCGCCGTTTTATCATCCGATGTCTCAGGGCATTGCGTTGGAAGGCATGCGACTGGTTAAAGACAACCTGTTAAAAGCCTACAAGGACGGAAGTGACATTGAAGCCCGTGGTCACATGATGAGCGCGGCAGCCATGGGTGCCACAGCCTTCCAAAAAGGCTTGGGCGCTGTTCACGCGTTGTCTCATCCTGTTGGTGCTGTATACAACACGCCACACGGTATGACCAATGCGATTGCGCTGCCAGCCGTTGTGCGGTTCAACCGTCCAGCGATTGAAGACAGGGTGTGTTTGCTTGCCGCTTATTTGGGTATTGAAGGTGGCTTTGATGGTTTCTATGACTGGTTGGTCGGCTTTTCTCGCGCGTTGAATGTGCCTGAGAAGCTCAGTGCCATTGGGGTTGATCGGTTACAAATAGACCTATTGGCGCAAATGGCTGTGGAAGATCCGAGTGCGGGTGGTAATCCGATTACGTTAACGCCAGAAATTACCAAGGCGTTGTACGAAGAGATTATCTAAAAACCTGCATCAATAACGGGGGTGTTGGCTTTATCGAGCGATGCCCCAAACAAAAACGCGGCGCTTGTTGAAAGCACCGCGTTTTTTTTGACTGCTCTGTTTATGCTAAGAAATCTTTATAGGCATCCGCAAAGTTCAGATCCACTTTGTTGGCAAAGCGGGTCAAAGACAGGCTGTCGGTGGTGATGTTGACATCCGCCTCGGTCATTACTTCCTCGCCGAACTTATAGATCACTTCCATGCCGGTTTCGATAGACTTCTTGTCGTACGCAGCAGCCTGTTCCATGACACCTTCGTTGCGGTCACGCCACTGGTGCATAGCAGCTTTGCCATGACGCTTTTCAAGCATGGTTGCGGTTTGCGTTGGTGACAAGATTAAGGCTGACGCGTTGTTGCCGCCAAAACCCTTGGAGTTAATGATTGAGCCCAGCATGTCTTTGCCTTTTTCACCTGCATAGTGGTGGTCCATCAAGATATTGAGGCGCTCTTGCTCAACGTCGATGGCAATATGGTCAATGGTTTTGATGCCAGGGACATAACCGTATTCCCACACACCCAGGGCAGGGATGAGCTGGTCTGCAGCGGCAGGGCCCAATGAGTGACCAAGATAGGATTTCATGCCGGTAACGGTCCAATCTTTAATGCCAAACGATTTGGCGACGGTATTGAGAATGTTCGATTCGGTGACGCGGTTTTGCGGTGTGCCAGTGCCGTGTGCCTGTACGAAGGTGCGGTTCACACCATCGTCGCCCAGAATATGTCGGGCAAGACCGGTGGCTTTGGCCATGGTGATGTAGTTGCCCACACCTGGACCAGCGATGGATTTCTTGTTGGCGTCTGCATTGACGAATACATCGGCTACTGAACCTAGGATATTGGCGCCTAACTGCACGGCCAATTCATCGTCCATTACGATTAAAAACTGGGCAGATTCGGCCATGGTGAAGCCCGCGTTACTTGAGAACGGACGACAGGCGCGGCGGTTATCAACTTGGTCAACACCATCTAATAGGCACAGGTTTTTGTCGGTGGCCAACGCGCCCATGATAGAGAAGCCTTCCATGATTTCTGGAATCACGGGGGCTTCGGTGCTACCGATAAGGGCAACGCGCGCCACACCATTTTGAATGTCGTTCACACCCTGACGTAGGTTGTATAAGAAGGTTGCACAAGCCCCTACGTTGGTACCCGTGTTACCCACACTGTTAATGATATAGCTGTTAATAAAGTCGGCTGACATTTCAGGCAGAGACAACGGCATCATCTTAGAGCTAATACGTCCGCCATTGAGGGGGTTTTGATACAGACCACCAGCGCCATATTCGTCGGCTTGGAACACTGCCGTTCCAGAATAGACCGACACTTGATCTGGGTTGACGTGCTGTAACACGGTATCCCATGCCATACCCATGCTGTGTAATGCATCTGAGGCACCAAATACTGTCATGGTAAGGCCGCGTGGGTGGTATTTAGAATGGTAAAAAGCACCTGGATCAAAACCCGTGGGTAATTGACCGGCACTGCTCACTTCCATGCTGTACGTCGAAGGCACCAAGACGTTCATTTCAGGCTGGGTTTTAATCTGCACCATGCCGTCAACTTCACCTACGATGGCCCAACCTTCTGGCAATCGGGTAGGGAGGTTGCGCTTTTTAACCGTGAAATCGAAACCGTTATTGTTTTTCATTTCAACCGAGCGCTGGTAATACACTGCAGAAGGATCGAAGTGCTGTGATTCAACGCGTCGAATCAAGGTGCCGTCTTTGATTTGCTGGATGATGGCAGGGGTAATTTCCTGTGAGGGCAGATTCATCAAGCGGGCAAGGTCGCGCCATGTTGATAGCATGGTGGCGTCATCTAGGGCATCGTGCACCATCCGCTTATAGCCATGGTGAAACGATGATCTACCTGCGGCGTTAATGCCGCCCATAGAAACGATAACGGGTAACTTGCGCATATTCTCTACTCCACAATTCGGTGCTGATTAAGTCATGCCGGCAGTGTAGTAGAGGTCTGGCGGAAATACACTGGACAAATCCGCCATTTGGCATGACAATTACGCCATGTATCGTATTTGCTTTCCCTTATTTGGCCGGATGCTGTTAACCGGTGTCACAGGTCCCACTGAGATGTGGCAGGCCGCAGAGAAGCTCGTCCGCAGTCAGCGGGCGGCAATAGCCCCTATTGAGATTGCGACCGTATCCGATGCCGTGGCACCGGTGGAAGCTGTCGGTGGATTGCGTTTGATGGCAGACCGCGATTACCAAGACCCGCAAGTCTGTGACTTGATTGTGCTGGCGCCGATTTGGGGCAACCCACGATACACAGTCAGGCAACATGAGGCCTTACGCCAATGGTTGGTGTCACAGCACCAGCGCGGAGCCAAAATTATCGCGACCGGTACCAGTGTCTGCTTTTTGGCAGAGCAGGGTATGCTCAATGGCTTAGATGCGACGACACATTGGTACTATTTCGATCACTTTAGACGCTTTTACCCGCAAGTTAACCTCAATACGCACCAGTTTATCACTTATGCCGACGGACTCTATTGTGCTGGCAGTATCAACGCCTTGTCTGATTTGGTGTTGTATTTGATTCGGGAGCGCTATGGCGATGCTATTTCCCGCGTTGTTGAACAGCACTTTTCACATGAAATAAACCGCACCTTTGATAAACCCTTTTTTACTAAGGGAGGCCACGAACACCATGATGAAGAAATTGTGGCGGCGCAAGAGTGGGCCATGCAACATTGGCGGGAAACCTTTACCCAAAAGGGTTGGAGTGAAGCGGCTGGTTTGAGTGAACGCACCTTTGGGCGGCGCTTTAAGCAGGTGACAGGGCTCACGCCGCTGCTGTGGTTGCGACAGATTCGTTTGGACAAAGCCAGAGAGTTATTGCGGGCGACCAATTTACCAGTTGGGGAAATTGCGGAGTCGGTGGGCTTTCATGACACCAGTTATTTTTCACGTCTCTTTGATCAGTTTGCCGGCATGTCCCCGTTAAAATACCGGGTGATGGTGCGCGACAAACTGTTCTCTGCTCAAATTTCTGACCAATAAGCTGCAGGTCGTTAATCGTCGGTTTTGTCAGCTGTGGTTTTTACTGTCTCGGCTGCGTCTGCCGATTCTGCTGCTTCCTTGGCTGCTTTCTCGGCTTTAAATGCCTTTTTGGTCTTTTTGCCAAATCCCACGATCAAGTAAAGGCTGTAACAGACCAGTGCCAGCTGCAGTCCGCCCAAATAGCTGTAAACGCCTAGCATATTCCAAAACGCCATCAGGCCATAAAACACCATCGCAAAACTCAACCATTGGACGATTTTGACGTCACCCTCTTTGATCAAGAAATAGAAGGGCCACAATGGCAGGGTTTTAATCAGCATGGCCAGGATGCCAACCGCAAACCATGCAAAGTTTTCGCCGCCTTCTGGGCTGGTAGCGTCAAACCAATGTTGGGTCCAAAACGCCAATGTGGTCACCAGTACCAGTTGTTTTAAGCGTTGGTAAATAGTCATGCGTGTCCCTGTAGTGTGATGGCGAGTTTGCCCAACCGTTTGCCTAGCGCAACAGCCAGGCGGTGTTCTTCGCCCGTTAATGCGTTGTCGCCACCTTGTTCAATATGGGTTGCACCATAGGGGGCGGCTGATGAGGTGCGATTGTGGAGGTCTTTTTCTGTAAAGGGAAGGCCGGTTATGACCATGCCGTGATGCAAGAGGGGCAGCATCATGCTCAGCAATGTGCTTTCTTGACCGCCGTGCAGTGTTGAAGTGGAGGTAAATACGGCAGCAGGTTTGTCGACCAACGCGCCGTTAAGCCACAGGGTGCTGGTTTGGTCCCAAAAATAACGAAGCGGGGACGCCATGTTGCCAAATCGGGTTGGGCTTCCCATAACCAAGCCTGCGGCCTGTGCGAGGTCTTCCTCTGTGCAATACAGCGCGCCGGTGTCAGGAATGTCGGACAATGTGGCTTCTGTGTCTGGTGACACTGAGGGCACCGTGCGAAGACGCGCTTCAATACCGGCCTGTTCTATGCCGGTAGCAACGCTTTGTGCGAGTTGTTCGGTGCTGCCATGGCGCGAATAATAGAGAACCAGTACGTAGGGCGTGCTCATGAATACAATTCCAGTACGTGCTCTGGCGGTCGGCCAATGCGGGCGTGGTTGTTGTGAACCGCTATCGGGCGTTCAAGCAATTTTGGGTGGCTGACAATGGCATTGATAAGGTCTTGGTCTGACAGTGCGGTATTGGCTAGACCCAGCTCTTTGTAGGCGTCTTCGCCGGTACGCATGACTGCGCGAACCGACAGTCCTAATTGCTGCAATAATATCGCCACTTCTTCGGCAGTAGGTGTTTGGTCTAAATACAGGCGGATAGCGGGTTCTACGCCATTTTCTTGCAATAGTGCCAAGGTTGCTCGAGATTTTGAACAGCGTGGATTGTGCCACAGTGTGGTGGTAGCGGTCGCATTCATCTGCCAGATCCTTTTAAAATTATGCTGCACATAATAGCAGTTAAGTGTGACTTCGAAACCTGTTTGTCGGCGGATTATGGTGTGATTTGCCGCCTTTCCCGATTCTATGGTGGGTATTTATCGCCTGTATAGAATGCCTTACTCAGTACGCTAACAAGCCATATATTCTGGGTTTGGCCAAAATGCGGAAAGTTTACATGACAGCACTAGGGCCATATTTTGGGCAAGAAGTTGCGTGTCGATCGCCTCTGTCTAATAGAATAAGACGAAATAACAACAGGAACTTGTGCGTCATGACAGAGCCTAAAGCAACATCCTTGGCAGTACATAAGCTAGCATTTCTTGATGCAAATGCACTCAGTATCCCCGTGTATCAGGTCCTGAAACAGGACGGCACGCTATACAAAGGTGCGGCTAAGCCCGATATGGACGAGGCAACAGCCCGCCGTATTTACGACAACATGGTCTATATCCGTGTGCTAGATGAACGCATGATTGCTGCGCAGCGTCAGGGTCGTATCAGCTTTTACATGACCTGTATTGGTGAAGAAGCGGCGATTATTGCCTCGGCAGTGGCCATTGATGACCAAGACATGGTGTTTGCCCAGTATCGGGAGCAGGGTGCGTTGCGCGCACGTGGCTTTACCACTGAGCAGTTCATGAATCAGAATTTTTCGAACGAAATGGATTTGGGCAAGGGCCGTCAAATGCCGATCCATTACGGCAGCAACGCCTTGCACTATATGACCATCAGTTCACCATTGGCCACGCAAATCCCACAGGCGACCGGCTATGCCTACGCCCAGAAGATTCGCAAGACCGGTCAAATCACCATCTGTTATTTTGGTGAAGGTGCTGCATCGGAAGGCGATTTCCACGCCGGAATGAACATGGCTGCCGTACACGGCGCACCCGTCATTTTCTTCTGTCGTAACAATGGTTATGCGATCTCCACGCCCTCTGATGAGCAGTTTAAAGGTGACGGCATCGCATCGCGCGGTGTTGGCTATGGTATGCGTACCATACGCGTCGACGGCAACGATACCCTTGCCGTATACCAGGCGACAGCAGAAGCCCGTCGTTATGCCTTAGAGCACAGCAAACCAGTATTAATCGAAGCCATGACCTATCGTTTGGGCGCGCACTCAACCAGTGACGATCCAACGGGCTACCGTTCTAAGGAAGAAGAGGCGGTATGGGCCATGCAAGACCCTGTTTTGCGCTTCAAGCATTGGATGGTAAAAAATGGCTGGTGGTCAGACGAAGAAGAAAAAGCGGTTTATAGCAAATACCGTGACGACATTCTAAGCCAACTGAAGGTGTCTGAAAAAATTCCAGCGCCGCAGCTTGAAGAAATGTTTACCGACGTTTATGACAAGATGCCACAGCATTTGATTGAGCAATATGAAGCACTCAAGGCACACGTCCAGCAGTATCCTGACGTGTATCCCAAGACTTCAGGGAGACTTGACGCATGAGTAAGATGAATCTATTACAGGCCGTCAACCACGCCCTGACCACCGCGATGGAGCAGGACCCACACATGGTCTGTTTCGGTGAAGATGTTGGTCACTTTGGCGGTGTATTCCGTGCAACCAGTGGCCTGCAAGAGAAATTCGGCAAAGACCGTTGTTTCAATACGCCTTTGGTTGAGCAGGGCATTATTGGTATGGCCAATGGCTTTGCAGCCTCGGGCACAACGGTAGTGGCAGAGATCCAGTTCGGCGATTACATTTTTCCTGCCTACGACCAAATAGTGAATGAAACGGCTAAGTTTCGGTACCGATCGGGTAATGAATTTAATGTCGGTGGTTTGACCATTCGTACCCCCTACGGCGGCGGCATTGCGGGTGGTTTGTACCATTCACAATCCCCTGAAGCGAACTTTACCCACACCCCAGGTTTGAAAATTGTGGTGCCTCGCAACGCTTACGAAGCCAAAGGCTTGTTGCTAAGCGCCATACGTGACCCTAATCCCGTGTTATTTTTAGAGCCTAAGCGCCTTTACCGTGCATCGGTAGGCGAAGTGCCTGAAACCGATTACGAGATTCCATTGACGGTTGCTGATGTGGTGCAAGAAGGCAAAGACATTACCCTGTTAGCATGGGGCGCTCAGATAGAATATGCTGAAAAAGCGGCAGCAATGGCGGCAAAAGATGGTATTTCCTGTGAAATTGTCGACCTGCGTACCCTGTTACCCTGGGATCGCGATACAGTGGCAGCATCGGTGAATAAAACCGGTCGTCTGTTGGTGACGCATGAAGCACCTATTACCAGTGGTTTTGGCGCAGAAATAGCGGCGACCATTCAAGAACGTTGTTTCTTGTCTTTGGAAGCCCCTATTGCCAGAGTATGTGGCTTGGACGTGCCTTATCCATTAGCACTTGAAAAAGAATACATTCCAGATCAGTACAAGATCTATGAAGGTATCAAGCGAACAATGAACTTCTAAGGAATTTGGACATGGTTACAGAATTTATTTTACCAGACGTTGGTGAAGGCATTGTAGAGTGCGAAATCGTTGAATGGTTGGTTAAAGAAGGCGATGTGATTGCTGAAGATCAGCCGGTTGCTGATGTTCAAACGGATAAGGCATTGATCCAGATTCCGTCAAAATACAATGGCACTGTACACAAGCTACATTATGCTGAAGGTGAAGTGGCTAAGGTCCATGCACCGCTGTTTTCGATGGTCGTAGAAGAAGATGCGGCAGACGGTGTCACTACAGCGCCTGTTACAGAAAACAAAGCAGATAACACAGCAGCAGCGGCGACAGGCAATGCGCCAGTCGAGTTTATTTTGCCTGACATCGGCGAAGGTGTGGTGGAATGTGAGTTAGTTGAATGGTTGGTGAAAGAAGGCGATGTTATCGCTGAAGACCAACCGGTAGCAGACGTGCAGACCGATAAGGCATTGGTGCAGATTCCGTCTATGTACAACGGTGTGGTCGCCAAGTTGCATTACAAAGAAGGCGATATTGCCAAGGTGCATGCGCCTCTATTCAGTATTTTGGTCGACGGAGACAGTGACGCAGTAGCGGCACCGGCTCCTGTAGCATCGGCGGCACAGGCATCGGCTCCAGCCGTTGCTCCTGTAGCAGCAGTCGTTGCCCCTCAGGTCGATTCCAGTAAGTTAAGCGATGAAGAACGCCGTCGGATCCGCACGCTGGCCAGCCCAGCCGTGCGTCGTATTGCCCGTGAAAACGATCTAGACATCGCATCGGTCGCCGGTACTGGCAAACAGGGCCGCGTGTTAAAAGAAGATGTGGTGAACTACTTGTCAGGCGCTCCAGTGGCCGCACCGGCTGCTGCATCAACTACATCAGCTACATCAACAACAGCAACTCCTGTGACCACTGCCCAGCCTATGGTCGCCGGTGGAACCCGCACCGAGTCAATTACCGGCATCAAAGCAGCGATGGCCCGTCAAATGATGGCCTCTGTGCAGAACATTCCGCACTTTACCTATGCCGAAGAAATCGATATGTCTGCTTTGGTGGCGATGCGACAGCGTCTGAAGCCTGAGTTTGAGCGTATGGGCACCAAGCTGAGCATGATGCCGTTCTTTATCAAGGCACTGAGCTTGTCGCTATTGGATTTCGAGATTCTCAATGCCCAGGTGAACGAAGCAGGGGATACCCTTACCTACTTCGCTGATCACAACATTGGTATGGCCGTAGACACGCCAAAGGGCTTGTTTGTGCCCAATATCAAGCAGGTTCAGAACAAGAGCCTGTTCGAGATCAGTGAAGCGGTTAACGAATTGGCCACGCTAGGCCGTGCCGGCCGACTCGGTCCTGATCATTTGAAGGGTGGCACCATCACCATTTCAAATATTGGCGCCATTGGTGGCACAGTGACCACGCCCATCATCAACCGCCCTGAAGTGGCGATTGTAGGCCTAGGTCGATTACAAACCCTGCCGCGCTTTGATGCATCAGGTCAGGTCGTAGCCAAGCAGATATTAAACGCCAGTTGGTCTGGCGACCATCGGGTTATTGATGGTGGCATCATTGCCCGATTCTGCAACCAGTGGAAGCTGTATCTAGAGAACCCAGAAATGATGTTGGCGCGACTGCGTTAACCAACAGGGTTAGAGAAAAAAGGCGCCGAGTGTGCCTTTTTTTATGGGTGGGTTACCGGTTAAGACTGTTCCAAAATGGATTTTAGCAGGCGTAAGTCTTTTTGATTGGCGCGGTTCATTGACCACCTCAGCAAGGGTTTTACATACCAGGCGAAGCCGGTCGGCTTACCGGAATTCTTGAGGGTCATCTTGGTGTGGCCGTCCTTGGTGGCGGTCCATACATACTCAGTGGTCATGGGAAATGGCCCTTCAGCTGTCGTCATGACCAGCCTGTGCCCTGGTATAAATTCCTTTATAATATAGCTATAACTTAATGATTTACCTAGAAATTCTGCTCTAAAAGCGACAATAGATCCCACCGAAAACTCGCCGCTGGTCAACCATGTGACTTCCTTGATATTGGTATACCATTGTGGCGCAGAATCAGGATGCGCGGCGTAACGGGCCACTTCTCCAATGGGTCGGTTGATGACCACATGGTTAATCACGGTGAGTAATTTTCGAGACACAAACAGGCTCCTTGTTGTGTTGACTGGATAGATTATAGGACCCGATTGCCTTTTGTAGTAGTAGCCGGATTCATTTATTTGAAGTGCCTGTGTGCCAATATGGCAGACCCGATCGCCCACCTTGACAGCATTTTTATGGATTTCAATAGCGCACAGGGTTAGTGATCTTGCCTGGTTTTCATTAGAATACCGACCACTGTAAATAATGTAGAGAATCAATACCCATGAGCGATGACAGTAATGAGATTGAGATTCCGTTACGGGATAAATTGAACACGGAAGCAGCCCTTATCCGTTGGCATGAGTTGCAGACGTTTTTTGCCGGTGGTCAGGTAGTGTGGGTGTCGGCTGAGCTCAATCTGTTGGATGTTGCCGTAGCCATGGCTGCAGATGATGCCGTTACTGTAAAACCATGGGTTGAAGCCAATCAGGTGTATGCTGTGACCGATGCACAGGCAGCCCAGTGGTATGCAGATGATGCGACCCTATGGGGTCTTGTGGTACGGCCTTTTGTATTGGTTCAGAACCACGATGGCGAGCAGTCAAAAGTCTAGCTTTTGGCGCCTGTGCGTTTCCGTTTTTATTGGGCGTGATGTCATGCCAGCCAAGGGCAGTCATCCGTTCACATTTATTTGATCGATGTCCCCGTCGTGCAATGGTTTTTTTGGGGTCTGACTGTTACATTTAACCCCTAAATTACAGGAGGTGTCTGGTGTTAGAGATTATCAAGGCGGGTGGGTTCCTAATGCTACCCATTATTCTGTGTTCTATTTTGGTTGTTGCCATCGTTGCAGAGCGATTTTGGGCATTGCGCCGCAGTCGTGTTGCACCCAAACACCAGCTTGCTGAAGTATGGTTGGCGCTAAAAGCCAATAAAATGGATGGAGAAAAGCTTAAAGCCTTGCGGTCTTCAACCCTGTTAGGTCAAGTGTTAGCAGCAGGCCTATCCAATTCCAAGCATGGCAGAGATGTCATGAAAGACAGTATCGAAGAAGCAGCCAGTCATGTAACCCATGAGATGGAGCGGTTTTTATCTACACTGGGCACCATTGCCGCGGTTGCCCCGTTATTGGGGTTATTAGGTACCGTGTTGGGAATGATCGAAGTGTTTACCGCGATTATGGTTCAGGGCACCGGCAATTCTGGTGTGTTGGCAGGTGGTATCTCACAGGCTCTCATCACAACGGCAGCCGGTCTATCTGTTGCGATTCCAGCATTGATTTTTCACCGCGCATTGACCCGTAAAATCGATGACTTGCTGGTGAGCATGGAGCAAGAATGTATTAAGTTGGTCGATGTACTGCACAATGACCGCGTAGTGGCCAAAAAAGGTGATGGCCAGTGATATTCAGACGCCAAAGGGCAGAGGAAGTCAGTATCAATCTGACGCCACTGATCGATGTGGTGTTTTTGCTTTTGATTTTTTTCATGGTATCAACCACGTTTACCAAAGAAACCCACATGGATTTGGAATTGCCAACGTCGTCGAGTGAAGCCACCGCCGTCATTGGTACGCCGATTGAAATTGTGGTCAGCGCAGATGGCCGGTTTCTGATCAATGGTCAAGCATTGGTGCAATCTACCCTAGAGTCGCTTACCCGTGCTGTGCAATTAGAGATGTCGGCTGATAACGCACAGGCTGGCATCATTATCGTGGCAGACGCCAAAGCGCCGCACCAATCGGTGGTTTATGCGTTAGACGCTGCAGGACAGCTGGGTATCGCACAGGTGCAATTGGCCACCCGTATTTCTGGGGAAGCGCAATGAAATCCGAACAGGGCGATTTTAAACTCTATCGGCGCTTGATTCGCTATGCCAAACCCAAGTTGCCGTTATTTTTCGTCGCGCTATTTGGTTTCGTGGTCTATGCGACCACGTCTGCATTGCAGGCAGAATTAGTACGCCAAATGATCATCGCACTCGAAGAAATGGGTGATTCATTGGTGGTCATTGCCTGGACGCATCCTATCGTTTGGATTCCATTGTCAGTCATCGGCCTATTTATCATGCGTGGCGTAGGAACGTTTCTCAGTACCTACTACATGGACGTTGTGTCGCGCTTTGTTATTCACCGCTTGCGGACTGACATCTTTAAATCGTTCCAGAAATTGCCGATAGCCTATTTCAATGCCCACCAATCGGGTAGTTTGGTCAACCGTATTAATTACAATGTCGAGCAGGTTGCCGCCGCCAGTTCAAATGTCATCAGTAACGTGTTTCGTGAAGGCCTAACGGTCGTGATTACGCTGATGTACATGGCCTATCTTGAATGGAAATTAACCCTGGTGATGTTGGTGATTACGCCAGTCATTGTGTTGGTGGTGTCGATAACATCAGGTTTCTTTCGCAAATACAGCCGCCGCATTCAAAATTCAATGGGTGAGGTGACACAGGTCGCTGCTGAAAACATTCGTGGCCAAAATACCATCCGAATTTTTGGCGGTAAGCTGCGTGAAGTGGCCCGTTTTGATCAGATTAGCGCGAACAACATGAAACAGGCGCTCAAGCTAACGCTAACCCGCGCAGTGAGCACACCCGTTATTCAATTGTTTTTATCCATCGAACTGGCTGCGGTTATTTGGACCGCCTTCTGGTTAAAAGTAAGCCCAGAAAACCTGATTGGTTTCTTTACTGCAGCAGTGGCAATTTCAAAGCCTATGCGGTCTGTCACGCAGATCAACCAAGATTTGCAGCGTGGATTGGCGGCTGCTGAAGATATCTTTGTTCAGTTGGATGCGCCCGATGAGGTAGACGAAGGCGAATTGTTGGTAGACAACTGTCGCGGCGATCTGAGTTTCGAACAGGTGAGTTTTCGATATGATCCAAGCCAGCCATTGGTACTGGAAGATATCAATCTGCATGTTGAAGCAGGCCAGACCGTGGCGTTGGTGGGGCGCAGTGGTGGTGGTAAAACCTCACTTGTGAGCCTGCTACCGCGTTTCTATAACCCGACCACGGGTCGCATTCTGCTTGATGGGGTCGCACTTGGCGATTTGCAGCTGTCCAGTTTGCGGGCGAACATAGCGTTGGTGAGTCAACAGCCGGTGCTGTTCGAAGGCTCAATAAAAGACAATATTGCTTATGGTCGGTCGGATGCATCGGTGTCGGATATCCTGTTGGCAGCAGAAAAAGCCCATGTGATGGAATTTGCTGCGCAAATGCCGCTAGGACTGGATACTGAGATTGGCGTCGATGGCTCGATGCTGTCAGGTGGCCAGAAACAGCGTGTGGCGATCGCACGCGCGATTTTGAAGGATGCACCGATACTTATTCTGGATGAGGCGACATCGGCCTTAGATAACGAATCAGAGCGTTTGATACAAGATGCCTTGGATAAGATCAAACGTGGCAGAACCACGCTGGTCATTGCTCATCGGTTGAGCACGATTGAAAGCTCGGACCTTATTTTGGTCATGGAAGATGGTCGCATTGTCGAAAAGGGCACGCACCAGCAATTATTGGCGAGTGCTGGCATCTACAGTCAGTTACACAGTGCCCAATTTAAGGAGGAAGCGTGAGCCTACAGGGCATGTGGTATCGCTCGGCACATCCGATTGTCGCGCAATTATTGAGTCCATTATCTGCCGTTTTTAAATGGGCGAGTAACAGAAGAATGGTCCGCCTGAAAACCATTGCAAAGCCTTTTGAAGTGCCTGTGATTGTGGTGGGCAATATCACGGTTGGCGGCACGGGTAAAACGCCGATGATTCAATGGCTGTCAGCCCAACTGATGGCAGAAGGGCTTCGGGTAGCGATTGTGTCACGCGGCTATGGCGGTAAATCCAAACAGTTTCCATTGGTAGTTGATCCTCGCGGCGACGCGACCTTGGCTGGAGACGAAGCGACCTTGCTCGCACAATCAACCCACTGTCCCGTTATTGTCGATCCCAATCGACCGCAAGCAGTTTCCTATGCCATAGCAACCCATCACCCCGACGTTATCCTCAGTGATGATGGTATGCAGCATTACGCGATGCACCGTGACCTTGAGATTGTAATGGTCGACAGCATTCGTGGTTTTGGCAATGGCCGGTTACTGCCAGCAGGCCCATTGAGAGAACCATTAGACCGCCTTGAAACGGTAGATCATATTTGTGTCAAACAGGTTGAGCCTGGTCCGCTGCATCACAGCATCCCTAAATCGAATCAAGTAAATCTGTTGCCGGTAGTGTTAGGGGCGCTACGCCAGGTCGTTGGCATTCAGGGTGTACCGGTAGATGCATTCGTCCATTTGGTTGCTGGTATTGGTGATCCTCACGGATTTTTTTCAGTAGCAGAAGCCATGGGTTTTCGGGGGCAATGTCATGCCTTTGCTGACCATCACGCCTTTAGCGTTGGCGATTTTGCGGGTTTTTCTGATGCGCCCATTATCATGACAGAAAAAGATTGGGTGAAATGCGCGGCTTTTGCGACCCAGTTTTCACAGGTGTATGTCTTGCCTATGACATTTGATGTACCCGATGCGTTGCGGCTAAAATTAATACAACAGATCCACCAATTGGTTAAAGGAAAGGTTACCCCATGAGTTTCCATGTCATCATTCCCTCGCGTTTTGCCAGTACCCGTTTTCCGGGCAAGCCGTTAGCGACCATCGCCGGCAAGGCCATGGTGCTGCATGTGATCGACCGTGCCCGTGCCAGTGGCGCCGCCTCCGTGACCGTAGCGACTGATGATCAGCGTATCTTTGACCAGGTGGTTGCCTATGGCGCGAGCGCTGTGATGACACGTGCTGACCATGAGAGCGGTACCGACCGACTGCATGAAGCGGCGCAATTATTGGGTTTGGGTCCTCAGGATATCGTGGTCAATGTGCAGGGTGACGAGCCTTTAATCGACCCTGTTTTGATTAAAACGGTGGCAGACAACCTGGCTGCGAACCAGCAATGCACGGTGTCCACCCTGTGCGAACGCATTATTGAAATGAAAGACTATATCAATGGCAATGTGGTCAAAGTGGTATGGAATGCGGTGAATGAGGCGCTCTATTTTAGCCGCGCCGCAATACCCTGGGGCCGTGAGGTGTTTTCGCAGGCCGAGATCGACTGGGGAAAAATGTCTCCCGACTTGCCCGCCTATCGTCACTTGGGAATCTATGGTTATCGCGTCGTCGCCCTCAATGCCTTTGTTACCTGGCCGATGTCACCACTTGAACAGATTGAAAAGCTCGAGCAGCTGCGCTTCATGGGCAACGGGCACAAGATTCACATTGCCATTTCAGGCAGCACCATTCCTTCGATAGGCGTGGATACGCCAGAAGACTTGGAGCGGGTTGCGCCGTTAATGGAGCGCTATCTATGACCAAAAAGGTGCTGATGGTGTGTTTGGGAAATATTTGTCGTTCGCCGACAGCGGCCGGCATCATGACGCAAAAAGTCTATGCGCGTGGTTTGTCAGATCGCATTATCGTTGATTCTTGTGGCACCGCTGATTATCACATTGGCGCGCCCGCTGATCCACGCACCATCAAGGCCGCTGCTGACCGTGGCTATGATTTGCGCCCCCACCGTGCCAGACAGCTCAAGCTATCTGACTTCGATACCTTTGATTTGATTCTGGCTGCAGACGCTGCCAACGCAAAAGACATTGCCAAAATGCGGTATTCGCGGCCCCATCCGGGAAAGGCTCAGGTGCGATTGTTCCTCGATATCCTTTGGCCAGGCGAGGGCAAAGCCATTCCCGATCCCTATTATGGCGGTACCGATGGCTTTGAAACCGTTATTGACCTCTGTGAGCAGGGCGCTAAGGCCTGGGTTGCAAAGCTGCAATGATATCTGTGACATTGCAAGAGCAGGTCGATTTACAGGCCTTTAACACACTGGGTGTCTCCGCGGTTGCCGAATTCTATTGTCAGGTCAATTCTGCTCAAGGTTTGGCTGAAGCCAGTGATTGGGCATCTGACCGCAATATCCCTATTACCCTGTTAGGTGGTGGCAGCAATGTGGTGTTGCAACCTACCATTGCAGGCTTGGTTATCCACAATCAGATTATGGGCCTGCAGTGTGATCCCCATGACGAACACAGCACCCTCGTCAGCGTGGGCGCCGGTGAATCATGGCATGACACGGTCAGAACTACCCTAGAGCGTGGGTTGTATGGTCTTGAAAATCTCAGCCTGATTCCCGGTACGGTAGGTGCTGCACCTGTCCAGAATATCGGTGCCTACGGTGTAGAGGTGAAAGACCATTTTTGGCGTTTGACCGCTTTTGATCGCTTCGCCCGCGAGTGGGTCACCTGTGATTCGGCATTTTGCCAGTTTGCTTATCGCGACAGCGTATTTAAACGTTCTCCCGGTCGTTATCTCATCAGCGAAGTCAGTTTCTTATTGTCTCATCGATTTGAGCCGGTACTGAGTTATGGGCCGTTGGCAGCATTGCAGCCAACCGCTGGCAATGCATTAACCGGTATTCAGGTGTCTGACCACATTTGTGCGCTGCGCAGCCAAAAATTACCCAATCCAGCTGAACTGCCGAACGCCGGTAGTTTTTTCAAAAATCCTGTTGTTGATGTTGCGCAATTTCAGCGCTTAAAACAGACTTTTCCAGACCTTGTAGCCTATGAAGTGCCTGAAGGGGTCAAACTAGCCGCAGGTTGGTTGATCGATCAAGCAGGCTTCAAAGGCTATCGCGACCCCGATACCGGAGTGGGCATGCACAGCGAACAAGCCTTGGTGTTGGTAAACCCCAAGCATGCCGATGCTACCGCCATTTTTAAGACCGTCGCCATGATACAGCAAGCAATTCAGCGCCGTTATGGGGTAGCGCTTGAGGTCGAGCCGGTATTGATAGGATAAGGGCAGTCAAGGGCAGACAAGGGCAGTCAAGGGCAGACAAGGGCAGACAAAGGCA
>Ga0208438_1000154_pt1 | contig 19994 bp, 19 predicted proteins | sample ColrivemetaGS545_FD_187607 | JGI IMG/M metagenome (GOLD analysis project Ga0208438, IMG submission 187607) | Estuarine microbial communities from the Columbia River estuary - Flood tide non-ETM metaG S.545 (SPAdes) (version 2) | ecosystem: Environmental > Aquatic > Marine > Intertidal zone >...
CATAGATGTGCAATTCAGTATAAAGCACCTAGTAAGTGATGCCGATGATATGCGTATAAATACCTAGTGGATACCAAAAATGCACGACCAGGTATCGATTTATGTGTATGTCCATTGTGGGGCATCGTAATAGACTATATATAATTGGGGGAGGTATTGTGCTCACTTTGTCTATAGCATCGCTTACATATCAGCTATGGATTGGAGCGTAGATGCTAACCACTATCAACATGGTGGCTCCTGTATCGTAGCAGGTGAACATAGAATGATTCTGTGGGCCTAGGCAAAAGCTAAAAGTATTCTGAGCGCTAGGTAGGTCAATGGGGGGTTGGGTTCCGGATTCCGTTTCGGTGTGTCTGCGCGTGCGTATTATAAGTATCATAATCCCCACAATATATATTACTCAGAAAAAAATATAAGTCCTACTCGCCTGATTATTTTATACCTAATAACCAGATTTCACCACTTGACTATGTCCTAAAAAAGTTGTACCTTTGCTATGCAATCAACTACGGGTCTAAGCGTTTGAACGAGAGTGAAATGAAAGCGGTTAATCAGTATGAACGTTAAACCCGCACAAGGTTGCTATTCATTGAATAATAGAAAGTAACGCAAACATAATCAGTTGTATTGCGGAGCAGTCTGCCCACAGCTTTCTACAAGTCATGCTTATATTTATAATCATATTATTAGTTATCTTTGTTCCTGTAACGGTCTTAAGGCTAAGTAGTTATCCTACAGATGCACCACATCCTTTTGCTTGTGGTTCTGATGAGGTTTGTTACTGTAGTAAGGCTCTATATTGTAAGAAACGTGAAAGCAAAGAAGTCTAAAAAGAAATCCTCTGCGGCATACTACCGCAAGAACAAGAAGGCTCGAGACAAGAAGAAGAAGTACGATACTGAATATCATTCTTCTAAGAAGCGTAGACGGTACAGAGCTTTCCTAGTTAAGATGCGTCGCAAGGCTGGTCGCTATGGTAATGGTGACGGCATGGATTACGACCACGATGAAAAGAAGTTTATAACTGCAAAACGCAACAGAAGCAAGAAATAATGAAAGCAAAGAAAAAGTACAAAAGAGGAGGCAAGTTACCTGTTAAATCAGGACGGCCAGCCAGAACTGAGGCTTCCATAAGAGAAGAACACAGAAAGCAGACTTCAGGTAAGTCAAAGCCTGCTGTTAAAATCCAGAACACTCCAATGGAGCGCATAGCGGACACTGGATTAAAAGAAAAGGTCTACAAAGAAATGTCTGACGAATTCAGTAAGTCAGGCCAACCGCGTATGACAGCGAATCAATTAGCAATGGCTACTATCAACATGACGTATCCAGCTAAGGTTAAAAAAATCGGGGAAAAAGCAGGTGCTAAAACATACGGTCAACTTGCTGACTCTGTTGAGAAGTATACAAAGTACTCAAAAGGCGGGGGATTGTATAAAGAATTTGAAGAAAAGGCCAACAAGGGCAACAATGCTGCCAAGTACCTAGAGACTGGCAAGGGCCCAGATGGGATGCCACTGTCTGCAAGAACTAGAGCTATGTACAAGGCCATTGCTAAGAAGAACAAGAATATTCACTTGATGTCACCAGCTCCATTTGAGGATGACGGTGTTCGCAAGAAGGGCGGTAAGATGCCTAAGTACAGAAAAGGCGGTCCAGTGCACACTGACGAGATGGGAAGAAAAGGGCACTTCAATCCTTTTACTAAGAAAACCAGAGGAGCTAGCTCACGATTCGCTCCTGTTGACACCCAATACCCTAGTGAATATCAAAACAAAATTTTAAAGCCAACGTCTCGAGCAAGCGGGTACGCAAAAAAAGTTGGATATCAAGAAGAAAAAATGCGCAGTGGTTTCAAAATGGACTCAGTATTGGGGTTACGTCGTGATGCGTACCAGTCTAATCAAAACAATTTTGGTGTTAAAAAGAATAAGGTTAAAATTAGATAGTGAAGGCTTCTAGAAAAAAAGTAAAAGTAAAAGCTCCCTCCGGGTATCACTGGATGCTCGAGAGGGGGCGATACTATCTCATGCCTCACCAGGGGAAGTTTGTACCGCATAAAAACGCATCCTTAGAAGCGGAGTTCAAAGTTAAAACGGCACACTAATCTGTTCGTTCCCTTCTAGCTTCCTGTAGTACCTATGAACAAGCATTCTACCCTTCTGGGTCAGTGCGTACCTCACCCTGTAGCTAAACTTAGTCTCATTAAACATTGCGTCCTCGTAAGAACTGGGGGCAAGTTTATCGTAATACTTGTATATGTGCTCCATAGTCTGTAGCGGATAAACAAGCCTTCTCGCGAGCTTAACCTTCTTGTAGAAATAAGACTCTGACACGTGGTCAAGTGTAAAGAACTCGTAGTCGTAAACAAACAACATGAAGTTTAACTGAGCCTCTGTAACCCCTTGACTATTTACTATATCTCTGACAACTAGCCTGTGATACTTAAGGTAAGAGCTTCCTAGCTTTTCACTATCCCTCATCTTAAAATCACGAAACATACTCTTCTTTGACCGCTTCGCCATTTTTATTAAATTTGCATTGTATACAAAGTTAAGCAAATGGCAACTCTTTCTGGAAATAAGGTCAAGGACACCTATACGTCCCTATTAAAATTGCAATCAAATGGCATCACCTCAACGTTAAAAGCTATTGAGGATGGAGCTGGTGTTGATTCCGCTTTAAAACTTTCTACTGATACAGTAGAGGTGGACGGTACGTTGTCTTTTACAGCTGCCCCCACCACTGACTCATCAGAGCTTACAGCTTTAATGGTGGACGCTAGCAACAACGTAGTAAAGCGAGAGCTAGACTCCTCAGCATTTGGTGGGGCTTCCAATACATTTAAGACTATATCTGTTGCAGGTCAGAGCAATGTTGTTGCCGATTCCTCATCAGACACGCTTACACTCGCGGCTGGCGGAAACATAACATTAACGACCAACTCGTCTACAGATACTGTTACAATAGCGGCAGTAAGCACGTTGTTCTCTAATCCAATGTTTGTTCTGCGCCCTAGCGCCGCACACACCTTAACTAACACAGCATCCACTCCAGCTCAAGGAGCTGTAAACAATAACTCAACTACATCTTCGTATTTATTTAACGATAGTAGCAACGTGCACCTGCAAACATCTTCAACAACAACTGGAGCTGTAACCATAGAACGCGCTGGAGCTATTAAGATTGACGTCAACTTTATACTGGAGATAACTTCATCAAATACTGACGTCACTATACGTGTTTACCGTAAACCTTCAGGCGGCGCAGCAGCAGCAATACAGACTATCGTGAGGTCTAATATATCTACAGGAAACATGGCCATAGGATTTAGTCTGTTTACTCACTGTGCTGATGACGAAGATATATACTACGAGGTAGGAAAAAACAGCTCTGGTGGTGGTTCACTAACTACTCAGAGCACCTTCGCTATAACTAAACTAGACTAATGACTGAAAGACAGAAGGATTGCATCTTAGAGATACAAGAGCTTATCGTCGCTATAAATGATGTTGTCAAGAAATACGAACTTGAGGATGAGTTTTTAGCCGCTATAGCAGTAGGTTTTGTAGACATGGATACAGCGTATACAGATGTGGATGGGGACAGTAGAGCTAACATGAGTCTTTTGTCTACATTTTCTGTAGCGGACGAGGACGAGCTTGATGACCTGCTATCATATACTGTAGAGGCATACAGAATGGAGCAGGAAGAATCTCCCGATACGTCGAGTATAGATTATTGGATTAACTTATCAAATAGGGACGACAGCGTAAACTAAACACTGTCTTCTTTATATAATTAAATTAAAATGATTAGAAAAATAGTAATAGGGCGAGACCCTAAAGACGCTATGGCATACTATGTCGGTATGCGTGCTGGAGCTGGAAAAGTGAGCGCAATCGTTGAAGACGAGGCGCATCTGCACAAGTTCTCAAAAAAACGGTATCTCATTTACATCGAAAACGAAGAAGGTACAATACTGTGGAAGTCTGTTGACAGTATGCCTTGTATTGTCGAGTATGATATTAAATTCGATTGATATGAGACCCCTACACCACTTTATAGTACACATACCCAACAAGTTTAAAGACGAGGTTTCTTTCAATGGAGGCACACTAAAGCTTGTGAGCAAGTTCAATGAGTTCGAACACAGGGTAAACAGCGCTGAGATTGTAGGCTGTCCAAAAGCATTCGACTGCATAGGAGACACCCTCTACTTTCATCACCACGTAGTTATAGAACAAATTTATAATATAGGAGATGATTTATACCTGGTTAATTACGATGCTGGAGGAGGATATTCAAACCACGCTATCGCTATCGAAAACGAAGCTGGTGATATTACTATGCTTGGCGATTGGTGTTTTGTTACACCCCCCGATGAGCCGGAAGAGGAAGCAAGTGATTCTGGCATTATTCTTAGCATCAAAGAAGAACCAGAACTGGAGGGAATACTACTCAGTTTACCCGCAGATTCAGAATGGATTGGAACGAAGCCTGGTGATATGGTGGGCTACAGAGAAAATTCGGAATACGAGATGGAGCTAATCAATGGCGACAAGGTATATCGTATGCGTACAACAGAGCTGGTTTATGTCAAGGAAGCGTAAGTTTACTACTGTAGAAGCGTCAACAAGACTGCTGTCCTCTATGGAGGTTGCAATCAATAATATGATTGACGAGATTAGAAAGCCTGTGGACGGAGAGCTCTCTGGCTCTCAGCGCAAAGCAGAACTACAAAGCATTAAACAGACGGCGACAGATGCAAAAGAGCTCCTCATCGAGTACCAAAGACTCGAGCAAATGGTTAGAGAACTCAAAGAAACAGGTGGAATCGAAGAAGAAACAGATTACTCTGGGGGATTCGCAGAGCGATTCTCAAAGTAATTGGAGGTTCCTCTACTGGGAATAAAATAAAATGGAATGGCAGGTCTCAAAGAAGCTAAAGGTTACAAAAATTATGTTGTCAACATATGTCCCAACGATACGGATGGTGAAGTCATCGAAGTTGGTGGGATTGACATTCAGCTTCCCAAAGCTCCGAAAGACGAAGAAATACTCAATCATGGAAGGCCTGCACATATGCAAATGTGGAGAAGACTTCCTGTGCCAGAAGAGCTGCAAAGGATTCGGTCTATGGATGAGTGGTACGAAATGCCCTCGGAATTCAAAAAACGTTTTTCTCCATATATCGAGGAGGAGTTTAAGCGTAGGCGCGAGGGTGTTTGGTTTTTCAATAACGGTGAACGCGTATATATTACAGGGAGACACTATATGATGCTCCAGTGGTCGAAGCTTGACATCGGCTACGGATACTACCTAGAGTTTCAGGGAAGATTGTTTCTTCACTTCGCAGCCTGTGAGTCAGACCCGCGTTCAATGGGACAGATGTACACAAAGTGTAGACGTTCTGGATACACAAATATGTCAGCAGCCATACTTGTTGACGAAGGAACACAGGTAAAGGAAAAACTTCTCGGAATTCAGTCAAAGACAGGTAAGGATGCACAGGAGAACATCTTCATGAAGAAGGTGGTTCCAATGTTTAGGTCTTATCCATTTTTCTTTAAGCCTATACAAGACGGTACTACCAATCCACGCATGGAGCTAGCATTCAGAGAGCCGTCCAAACGTATAACAAAGAACAACAAGACTTCTAACAGAGGTGAGGCTTTGAACACGATAATAAATTGGAAGAACACCACGAATAACGCATACGATGGCGAAAAGCTTCACCTTATGTATATGGATGAAAGCGGAAAGTGGGAGCGTCCAACAGATATTAGAGAAGCCTGGCGTATAGAAAGAACGTGTTTAATAGTAGGTCGTAAAATTATAGGCAAGTGTCTGATGGGGTCTACAGTAAATCCAATGGACAAAGGTGGAAAGCAATACAAAGAACTCTGGAGAGATTCAGACCCAGAAGACAGGAATGCCAACGGTAGAACGAAGACTGGACTTTATAGGTTATTTGTACCCGCGTATGAAGCTCTTGAAGGATTCTTCGACAACCACGGAAACCCGATTATCGAAGACCCTGAGAAACCTGTTAAAACGATTGACGGCGACTTTGTTGACATTGGCGCGAAGACGTATCTAAAAAACGAGAGAGACGCATTAAAACACGACGCAAGAGAGCTTAATGAATATGTTAGGCAGTTTCCTTTTACTGTTGAGGAGGCAATGAGGGACAGCATAGAAGGTTCAACCTTCAATATCGGTAAGATTTACGAACAGCTAGAGCACAATCAGGAACTTTTCCCTAATCCAGTGGTTCAAGGGAATTTCTCTTGGAAGGATGGGGTGAAGGACAAGGAGGTTGTATTCAGTCCAAACAAAAACGGCAGATGGTTCTTAAGCTGGATGCCAAAACCAGAAAACAGGAACAAGCACTCTATTAAGCAGGGTAAAAAGCACCCATCTAACGGAAACATAGGCGTTGGTGGAGTCGATAGTTATGATTTAGACTCAACAGCGGACAACAGGGGTTCAAAAGGAGCTTGTCACCTTTACAATAAGTTCAATATGGCTGCTCCAGCCAATATGTTTGTTGCCGAGTACGCATCTAGACCACCATTAGCCAAAATATTCTACGAAGATGTTCTAATGGCAGCTGTGTTTTACGGGTATCCACTCTTGATAGAGAATAACAAGTATGGAATAGTAAGGCACTTTGAGGCTAGGGGATACGAAGAGTATGTGATGAAGAGACCCGACCACTTAAAGTCCCCAAATGCAGCAACAGTAACGAAGACCAGGGGAATTCCGTCTAACTCTGTTGATGTTATCCAGGCTCATGCCCACGCAATAGAAGCCTACGTAGAAGAGCACGTTGGAATTAATTCAGAGACTGGGGAAGTAGGCAAAATGTACTTCACTAGAACGCTAGAGGACTGGATAGGATACAAAATAGACAACCGTACAAAATACGATTTAACGATTTCAAGTGGCCTCGCATTGCTTGGAGCTCAGAAGTCTAAGGTCGAAAAAAAGCAATCTCAATTCAATGATAAAAACTTTTTCCGGAGATATACCAAGGAAATAAGGCGTTGATAGACAGAGCTTTAATTTCGTATATTTGCGAGGAAGTATTTTGCGAAAGGCTATATGTACGATAAAAACAACGAAGAGGGAAAGTACGGTAATTTCCCAGACCCATTTTCACCGCACAAACAAAAAACGTCCAAATCGTATGGACTGAAGTACGCCAAGGCTATAGAAAAGCAGTGGGGTAACTCAGACGACGAGCGTAGTTTGTTTCGTAGAAGGATGAAAGATTTTGAAACTAATCGCGACTATGCGAATGGTACACAGGATACTTCAATCTACAAACAGATATTAAACTCATTAGACCCAAACAGCGGGGACGGTACGTTGCTAAACCTTGACTGGTCTCCAGTGCCTATCGTTCCCAAGTTTGTAAAGATTGTAGTAAACAATATATTGTCTAGAAAGCCATATCCCAACGTAATAGCTATCGACCCTCTCTCAAGAACAGAGAAAGACGAGAAGAAAGCTAAGCTGATGTTTAACGTGGATAACAAGGAGATACTCTCCGAGGCTAAACAAGCTGGTGTTAGAATAGACGATGATTTAAACTCTGTTCCAGACACTAAAGAAGAAGCTGAAATATTTATAGATTCCACCGTAAAAACAGACGCTGAAATAGCGGCTCAGTTAGGAACATCTCTTACACTAGAGTGGAATGATTTTGACCAAAGAGTTTATAGACGTTCTGTAAACGACTTAGTAGCCTGTGGTATGGCTGTTGTAAAAAGAAACAACGACCCCAACTATGGAATCACAGAGGAGTATATTGACCCGGCGTTTTTCTTCCATAGCTACACAGAAGACCCAACATTCTCAGACCTCATCTATGCTGGACATGTTAAAAAAATTAGCATATCAGAACTTAAGCGTATCGCTGGTGATGAGCTTACAGAAGACGAGTACGAGAAAATTGCCCAAAAAGTAAAAGGTAAGTATCAAAACAGAGCGGACAAGCTTAGTTATAAATACTACGACGAAACACTTGACAGAACCACATATGGTTACGATGAGTTCATTATAGAAGTAATGGATTTTGAGTTTATATCTGTTGATGAAATTCACTTTGAGGAGAAGAAATCAAAACACGGAAACACAGGTTTTTACTACAAGGGCTTTGAATACAACCCGCCGAAAGAATCAGTGTACGATAGAAAACCGATTAATATGTCTACAGCCACTGTATATGGTGGCAGCCATGTGGTTGGTTGTGATTATATGTTTGGATACGGTCAGAAGACTAACATCCCTAAAAACGTTCACGACTTAACAAAAGCCAAACTATCTTATTCCGTCATAGCTACCAACTTGCGCAGAATGATGCCTAAGTCTCTTGTAGGCTCTGTAATCGGTTTTGCCGACCAGCTTCAGTTATCTCACTTAAAACTACAGCAAGCTATTGCAAAGGCAAAGCCAGATGGTTTGATTGTAGATATCGAAGGATTAGAAAACGTTCAGCTAGGAAAAGGTGGTGAGTTACAACCATTAGATATACAAGACATCTATGAACAAACAGGTGTATTCTACTATCGCTCAAAGAATCCAGAAGGTGGATTCCAGAACCCTCCAGTTAGGTCTCTGGACAATAGCATTAGGAATATCAACGAGCTTATTGCTATTTACAATCATAACCTCCGTCTTATCCGTGATACAACAGGTATCAATGAGGTAATGGATGGAACATCTCCAAAAGGAGAGCAACTTGTAGGAGTTCGCAAGCAGGCAATGGCCGCTGGTAACAATGCTATTTACGATATCACAAACGCTTCAATATATCTTTACAGTAAGATATGCGAAGACATTGTAAAGTGTCTACAAATAATACCTAAGAGGTCTGTTTTATTCCAAGTGTACGAAAAAGCAATAGGAAAGAAAACAATGAGTATACTTCAGTCGTTCTCAAACCTGCCTATGTACAATTTTGGCGTTAAGGTTCAGACCGAAATGGATGAAACAGAGAAGGCCTACCTAGAGCAAAACATACAGATTGCTCTCGCTCAAAAAGAGCTTGACTTGGAGGACGCTATAGCTGTTCGCCAACTGAGAGATATAGACCAGGCCGAAAGACTGCTTATAGTCAGACGCAAGAAAAGAATGAGGTTGATGCAGCAAATAGCACAACAAAATTCTCAGATGCAAGCTCAAGCGAATCAGCAGACAGCAATGGCATCAAGCCAAGGCAAGATGCAGGAGATACAAGCACAGGGTCAAGCAAAAATTGCTGAAATACAAGCTCAGTCTCAAGCGACAGCTCAGCTTCTTCAGATTGAGTATCAACTTAAGGCTCAGATGGAGGCTATGAAGGCTAAATCAGCAACAGATAGCAAAGACCAAGACATGCGATTTAAAGAATCCATAGAAGGGAGTAAGGAGAAAGCAAAAGACGAGCGGGTTAAAAAACAAGCAGTTGAGCAATCTAAACTTATTTCTCAGAGACAGGGAAAGAGAGATGAATTGAAAGGAGAAGAGGACGACTTGATGGATTTATTAAAATCCTGATAACCAGTAATTTACTACCTTTGTAAAAACAATAAAAATGGGAAACAACTTAACTAAACCTTATAACTTTTTTGCCAATTATTTTGGCCAAGGTGGTTTTGATGCATTAGGAGCAAACGAAACTATTAATGACCACACCTATGTTGCTATTTTAGCTTTAGATGCAGCTACAGTAACAGTAGACGCGGTTACTGGAGACGACTTAACAGTTTCTCCAATTCCAGCGGGAACAACTATTTATGGTAGGTTTTCTAGCGTCACTTGCGATTCTGGTAAAATTTTGGTGTACAGAGAATATGTTGATTAATGGCTACACAAATAAACTTAGACAACTCAACTAGAGTAGATGTCACCTGTAGAAAGGGCGACACGTTTAATCTGAAATTTACTTTTACAGATTCAGACGCTGCTGCTTTAGATATTTCTGGGTATACGTGGAAGCTGGACGTCAAGGAAACCGACACCTCGTCTTCTGATATTATAGGAGACTCATCTTTTACCTATGTAGGTAACGCCTCTGGAGAACTCACTATATCAGCTACAGCAGCTGTTATGGCAGCAGTAAACGGAGGCATGTATGTATACGACCTTCAGTCTACAACTGGAGGCGAAGTAAAGACTTGGATTTACGGATTATTCACTGTTAACGAAGACATTAGTGAGTAACAACATAGAAATAAAAAGCGGAGACAGCATTAACATTAACGCTTCAACAGCCTCAGCGGTAAATGTAACATCTACATCTCCCACTGCTACGAGTGTTGTTATATCCGGTGTTCAAGCAGCGTCAGGTAGCTCTGATAAAAACTATGTACACACTCAAGCATCTCCCAGTGCTACATGGACTGTTGACCATGGTTTAAGCAAGAGAGCATCTGTCTCAGTTGTAGATTCAGCAGGCACACTAATAATATGTGATGTTCACTATGTATCTGATAATCAAGTAGTTCTAGCGTTTGACGCATCAACTAGCGGACAAGCGTATTTAAATTAGTGTTAAATTTGTAAAAAAGAAATAAGTCATGGCATTAAAGATAGTATCGGGGTTATCCGTCACCAGTATACAGCTAAGTTCGTTTTTAGACTTAGCTAAGGGGGAACTCCGTAACGCACAAATTCAGAACCTGTCTACTACGCAGATTAATGCGATTTCTAGTCCAGCACAAGGTCAATTCGTATATGATAGCACATTAGATAAGCTAAAGGTATATGATGGTTCAGCATGGACACTAGTAGGTGCGGCAGCTGATGAGACTACTATTACTCTTAGTAGTAATACTCTTACGGTTAAAGATGCTGGTATAGTAGCAGCTAAGATTGCTACTGGTGCTGTCACTACTGCTAAGATTGCAGCATTAGGGGTAACCACTGCTAAGATTGCAGCAGACGCTATAACAGGTGCCAAGATTGCAGATAACGCTATTGATAGCGAACACTATGCTGATGGTAGTATTGACACAGCACACATTGCTGATGCCCAGGTAACTGGTGCTAAAATGGCTGCCCTCACTGTAGCTACTGGAAACATTGCTAACCTTGGGGTTACTTCTGGTAAATTAGCTGCTGGTGCAGTTGGAACAGCCAAGTTAGCAGACGATGCGGTTACTACAGCAAAAATTGCTGATGACCAAATTACTGCCGCTACAATTGCCGACGATGCTGTTGGCGCTGCTGCTATTGCAGACAACTCTGTCAATATTGCACGATTGAATGTGACGGACGGTACAGCAGGACAGTTCTTGAAAACAGATGGAAATGGAACATTAGCTTTTGCTACCCATGCTGACCAAGACGTAAGTAAGACAAATCTTGTTTTACGCCTTTCAGAAATTGATACTACACATGCTGTAAACGTACACGGCTCAGGAGCTACCAATATAATCATTGGTTCAGGAACGAATACTCCTAACGTACAGGTTACCGGTAGTGTTATTGTAGATGGCGACTTAACCGTAGGAGGAACTACTACTACAGTCAATTCTACCACTGTTACTATTGATGACCCAGTATTTACTCTTGGTGGTGACACAGCTCCATCATCCGATGATAATAAAGACCGTGGTATTGAATTCCGTTATCATACCGGTACGGAAGCACAAGTAGGTTTCTTTGGTTACGATGATAGTGAACGTCAGTTTGTATTTCTTACAGACGCAACAAACACTGCGGAAGTATTTGCTGGTACTCCTGGAGACGTTAAGATGGGTTCCCTTGAGGTAGGTACTATTGATATTACAGCCAACTTTAACATTGGTGGGGTAGCGGTAACTTCAACTGCTGCTGAATTAAACATCCTTGATGGTGTAACCTCTACAGCTGCTGAGATTAACACGCTAGATGGATTTACAGGTGTTGTTGCTGACCTTAACTACGCTAAAACTTTAAGAGCTACAGGTGTCACTGATACTGAGTTTGATTATTTAGATGGAGTTACTTCAGCTATACAGACTCAAATAAATAGTAAGCAAGCTACAATTACTGGTGCTGCTACAACGATTGACGATACAGACTTAACAGCCTCTCGTGTTGTAGTTTCTAACGCTTCTGGTAAGATTGCTGCTTCAGCGGTAACTAGCTCAGAACTCGGTGTTCTTGACGGAATCACCGCTTCTACTGCAGAGCTTAACAAGATGGATGGTGTTACGGTAAACACCGCTACCATCAATGATATTGTAAACCGCGCAAAACGTTACGTACACACGGAGACTAATCACGGTGGCGGTGAGTTACAGATTGCTGGAAATACTCATAACCTGACTGCTCCATACCATATCAGCGTAATTGATAGTAGTGGCGCTATGTTGTTAGCGGAAATCGTACAGAATCAATCTACTGGATTAATCAGTATTCAAGATTTACCAGCTGAAACTATCAAGGTACACATTACTGGTGGAGAATAACATCAGATATCATATTTCATAGAGGGGGGGCTGGGAATTAATCCTAGCCCTCTTTTTTTGTTATCTTTGTAAAACATAGAAAAATACCTCATTAACGATATAGATTATGGCCATTAAAATAGTTAGTCCAGTAGAAAAGCTTGTTGTTAATGGGACTGGAGGCACATTACTAGACGTACAAGGTTCAGCTGGACAATTATTCTCCGTTACAGATAGTTTGACTGGTGATTTATTTGCCGTATCTGACATATCAGGAATTCCTATACTAAATGTTAATTCAAGCGGTGCTGTTGATATAGACGGTACTCTTAGTTTAGGTGACAGCGATAAAATACAATTAGGTGCTTCTCAAGACTTACAGATATATCATGATGGGAGTCATAGTTATATAAGAGACCAAGGCTCAGGTAATTTAATAATTACGGGTAGCCAGTTAACTTTCAGTAACGTAGCGGATACTGAGTACATGGCTAAGATGGTTCAGGACGGGACGGTTGAACTGTATTACAACGGTAGTAAAAAGCTTGAAACCACAAGCACCGGTGTTACTGTAACGGGTGGATTAACAGCAGATAATCTTTTTCTTGGCGGTGCATCAGTTAGATTAAGTCCTGGTACAAACGGGGAAATTGGAATAAATTACAATACATCAGCTACGGGTAGTTTAGTTTGGTACGCTGGCGGCACAGCATCTAAGTTTAACGTAACTAATGCAGGTAACGCAACTTTTGCAGGTACAATAGGAGCAACAAACTTCTCTGGGTCTTCATCAGGAACTAATACGGGAGACCAGGATTTAAGTGGGTACTCAACAGCTTCAGGAGTTGAAGATAACGCTGATGTAACGGATGCTACCAATGTAGCTGATGCTGGAGCTTTGATGAGGGCTGGCGGGACTATGACTGGAACGCTAAAGCTTGACTCAGAGCTTCAGTTTTTAAGAGGCTCCACAGAATACTCAAATTACATTAGAGCTGCAAACTATCCTTCCCAAAATTACACATCATCTACAGCTAAATACTGGTTAGAGTATGGAGCTAAAGGTGGACATCACTTTGTATTGAATACAGATGGCGGAGCAGGTAGTGCTGAAAACGCATATGATGATTTTACTATATGGAATGGAGCTGTAGATGGAGATAGGTTACTTGAAGTCACTAATGCAGGTAATGTAACCACAGCAGGGAAGCTTTACATAGGTACAACCTCAGCAACATCAACAGCAACAACAGCGTTATTCCTAGGCGCTGCTGGTGAAGTTAAAAAACGTGGATTAGGTTCTAATGCTTTTAATAGCACATCATTTCTTCCACTAGCTGGCGGTACGATTACTGGTCAAGTTATATTCCCATCAGCAGCAACAACAAAACCAGTTCTGCCAAATGGTTATATAGCAAGAAATGATAATGCTGATACTGATGGCACACATGATATTTGGGGTATTTCTGAGAGATATTATCCATCAAACTCCACAGATGGTGACGCTTGGGGTATTCAATGGTCTGGAACTCCGAATGAAATAAACTTTATAGGCGCTGGTCAGAAAAAGTTAAGTATTGATTTAGATACTGCTGGAACTGTAAAAATAGACGGTAATGCTGTTGCAACAGAATCTTATGTAGGGACTCAAATCTCAAACCTTGTAGATTCATCGCCTGCGGCATTAAACACGCTTAACGAGCTTGCTGCTGCTCTTGGAGACGATGCAAGTTTTAGCACCACGATGTCTACTGCATTAGGCAATAGACTGCGTATTGATGTAAACAATCAAAGTCTTAGCTCTACAGAGCTTGCAAATGCTCGTACTAACCTTGGTTTAGGTACTGCTGCAACGTCAGCCGCTACAAGCTTTGTAGCAGTTAGTGGTGATTCAATGACTGGAGTTCTAGGTATAGAGTATAATGGTGTTGCTCTTGATATAGAAAACTCTGCTAACAGTGGAGCGGACACTGGCATTAGAATTAGAGGGGCAAGAAATGGGCAGTCTTATGCCACAGATAATCTTACATCGTATATACTGCTTTCTAACTTTGATGACAACACAACCCCTAATAACTATGATTTAGTTAAAATAGGTGGTGGTATGCACGATTCAAATTCAGATACTGGATATTTTAGAATTGAAACAAATAACGGTACGGCATTAACAAAAGCGTTTGATATAGATAAAAACCAAGACGCTAAGTTTTACGGTGATGTGGATGCTGATGGTAATATTACAGCAACTAACTTTTCTGGTTCATCGTCGGGTACAAATACTGGCGACCAAACTCTATCCTCGTTGGGTGCTTTATCAACTAGCGGCGGAACTATTACAGGAGATTTAACTGTCAATGGTAAAATAACTCAAGCTGGAGTAGTTGACAGGGAAGAATGGGGTAGGACTTATTCTGTTAGTCAGACAAATTCTGCCCGACTAATCACGAGCGCTGGTAACGCTCTGGAGACTGGTGGAGGGTATAGAATGACAGGTCATATATCAGGCACGGGAACTGACCAAGTTGCTGTTGCTGTTTTCTGGAATCAGAATGGTACATGGTATGTTAACAACACTTTTATAGGAGGGACTAGTTCGAATTTTATTAATTTCTTTATAAATGATGACGGTGTTCCAGCGGTCAAGACTTGGCATTCAAATAACTACAACACTAATGTGGTACATGAAAGACTTGCATTGGACGAAGGAACTGGAACAGATAACCTCAGAGGTTATTTTGGAGCAGATTCTTATCTAAGTTATAACCGTGCAACTGGCGCTCTTACGATTCCCGCTTCTATTACTGCTACAGGGGGTAATTCAGGCAACTGGAACACTGCATACGGATGGGGAGACCACGGACTATCTGCTCAAGATAAAACCGATATAGGCAACTTATCTGGGGTTAATACTGGCGACCAAACTCTATCTTCTTTGGGTGGTTTACCACTAGCGGGCGGGACTATGACTGGTGGTTTAACAATTTCCGGAAGTCTTTCAAGAGGCACATATGCAGCTGCATCTAATTATAAAACAGGAGCGGATAACATTGTACTAAAAGGAAACAGTGTTGGTAGGAGCGGGATTTTCTTTGAGTCTGAAAAAGATGGCACAAACATTAATCACGCATCAGACTTTGGTTTTATACAGTTTCATTCTTATGGTACTGGCACAACTGGAGAATCTAACGAGCTGATTATTGGTGTTTCTAATGATACGGATGACCACTTAGTATTTAATACACCAAACATAAACGGAATGAAGTTCCGCGTTGGGGTATCTACAACAGATTATACTGTATACCATTCTGGTAATTTAACTGTAGGTGACGGTGAATTAAGTCAAAAGAACTTTACCACTACGCTCAAGACTAAGCTAGATGGTGTTGCAGATAATGCTGATGTTACTCCTTCTTGGGTTCCGGCAACTGACCCTTCTTACTTAACGTCTGAAACATTTAGTTCATCAGATGTTGTAGTGTCTTTAAGTGGTACTGATGTAACCGCAGGAGAAAGCATTACGCTTGCTGGAGGGTTAAGCTATAGTGGTACAACATTAACTTCAGCTAACGATAATACTACATATACCGCTGGTACGGGATTAACACTTACGGGTACATCGTTTAGTGTAACAGCTAATACCTATGCTACTGCAGCGCAGGGAACAACAGCAGACGCTGCTCTTCCAAAGGCTGGAGGAACTTTAACAGGAGCTTTAACAGGCTCTACGGCTACTTTTTCAATAGTTGATACGCTTGCTGTAATAATTGACGACGCTTTAATAAAAAATGAAAGCAACACCGATGTAGATACAGGAACAGAAACAATTACTCAAGTACAGAAAGGAACTTATACAGCAGTCTTCTTTGACTTCGTAATTAAAAACGGAACTAACGTAAGAGCAGGAACGGTATACTCTTGTCATGACGGAACAAACGTAGAATTCACAGAAACATCAACTGTTGACTTAGGCAATACATCAGATGTTACTTTAGCTGTAGATATATCTGGAACCAACATGAGGTTGAGAGCTACTACAACTTCAGACAACTGGAGTGTTAAATCATTAGTAAGAGCAATATAATATGGGAATACATAGAGGACCAAATTCAGTTAATGACGGATTAGTATTCGGTTATGATACTGGATACGGAATTGCAGACAATACAACACCCACACGTTTTTACCCCGGTAAAAGCACTACAAATTTACTTACTAGCAGCGGCGCACAAAGTTTAGATGTAAGGTCAGATATATATTACAACGTAACAAAAACAGACCTAGGCAACGGTAAGTATAGATTTGTAAATGACGGCACGGGAGGTACTACTATACGTGTATATGCTAATGTTAATGATTTAGTTGATGGTCAGTATTACGGGTGCAGTGTGTCCTACGAAGAACTCAATGCAGGCGGTTATATACACTTAGATTGGTGCGACACTACAAATACTAGTTTCACACAAGCATCATACGGTAGCGCAAATAGAATTCACATATACGGTGCAAGAAGCACTTATAATAGCACATTTAGGTTTCTAGATATAAGTTTGCCTGTTAACGGCTCTGTAGTTTTATTTGATGCACAAATTGAATCAGGAACACCTTCACCTTTTGTAAATGGTACACGTTCATCCACAGCCTCTCTAATAGACTTAAAAAGAACTACTAGCATAGATGTATCTAATGTCTCTTTTGATTCAACTGGGCAGCCTACTTTTGACGGCACAGATGATTACATGATAGTACCAGATAATGATGCTTATTCGTTTACAGATGCTGTTGCTACTTGGGAGGCTTGGGTTAAGCCAACTGGCAATGCGGGTGTGCTAGAGCATAACATTATGTGCAAAGCTAATTATTCTTATGGTACTCGTGAATATCAATTCCAAGTAAGATATAGTAGTGGGATTTATTACTTTTATTTAGGACAACAAAACAACAATACTAGTTGGAAACCTATAGGTTCAACATCAACATCAGCTATTACAATAAATAATTGGTATCATATCTTAGTTACCTCTGATGGTAATGGGAATGCCCAAATGTATATTAATGGTGAATCAAGGGACACATCTACAGGTTGGCATACTTCTCAAACTAATTTAGGCGCACCTTTAGTTGTAGGTGCCACTATTAATGGTACAAGTCCTATACAAGAATTTGTAGGAGATATATCTATTTGTCGTTTATATGACAAACATTTTTCCCAGTCAGAAGTAAAACAAAACTATAACGCATACAAAAACAGATTTGACATATAACATTATGAGATTTGAAAACAGAAGATGGTTGGTTATACCAACAAGTGTAACAAGTGATATTGATTTTAATCAAGTTCACGAAGCTAATGCAGATAGTCTAAGAACTTCTGTAGACGGCACTCAGACTTTTGTTAAGTATGAAGTTGTAGTAGTAGATGAAGACACTACTGAAACATTTATTGATGCTGAAACAAACGAAGAGGTAACAGTTACGACAGAAGCTGGTGTTTATGGCAGACCTAATGTGTATAGCACGGAATACACAGAATACAACCATACAGAAATTCTTGCTTTATTGGATACGGAAGCTTGGACTGAATCAATAGACGAAGAATAATATGGCAACAGCAGTAGGACCAGATATAGTAACAGAAGGGTTAGTGCTAGCATTAGATGCTGCAAGTACAAGAAGTTATTCAGGTAGTGGGACAACATGGAAGGATTTAAGCGGCAATGGTAATGACCATACTATTACAAATTCTCCCACATTTTCTAATGGAGCGTTCACAATAAACGAAACGCAGTCGTTTACGCGTAGTTCAATGCCTACCACCCAAACAAACTGTACGGTACTGCTTTTTTACAAAACTACGGATACTCAAGAGTTATGGGTAAGAGGTAATAGCGGGAGTTATTATATTGCTGCTGCATACGGCAATGTTAACTATTACCACGAAAATTCCGGTGGTCCTACATATTATATTGATACGGTGGCTAAAAGTCATCCACGCGATGATAGAGATGGAAACTATCATATGTGGGAAGCTAAGAATGTAAATTTTTCTGCTTGGAATCAACTAAATTGGTTTGGTTATGGTTCAAGTTGGAATATGAACGGCACAGTAGCTTTTATTGCAATATACGACAGAGCTTTAACGGCAGCAGAAAGCACTCAAAACTACAACGCTCTTAAAAATAGATTTGATATATAATGTACACAGGCCCACACATAATAAAAGACGGATTAGTATTCGGATATGATACTGGCTATGGTATAGCTGATAATGTTACAGGCACTAGATTTTATCCTGGTAAGCCTGGCACTAATTTAGTTACAGGCCAAGCTACTGTTTTCAGTAACTGGTCTGGTTTAACGGGAACATCAACTTATTATACAACAGCGGAAGGTAATCAAGGTGTCCATTTAATAACAACTTCGGGGGGTGGCGTTCAGTTTTACAGTTCCCCTACTATATATGGCATATCGGCTAGTACACAATACACTATTAGCGCTACTATAAAATATAGTGGCACAACGCCTCACCCAAATCTGTTCTATGTTAGGCAATACCATAATGGTTCTCAAATAACAGAAGGAGGCCAGTTTTCAACAGGGCTAATGGTAGATTTAGGTAATGGATGGTACAGGGCTTACAGAACATTCACTACAACATCTACAACTTCATACATAAATTTACAAGGATATCAATATAATAGTGGCGTAAATCTTAAGATTCAAGACTTACAATTTGAATTAGGAGGTTTTTTAACTCCTTATAATGGAGTGAACGGAACCCGCTCATCTACTGCTTCCCTCATAGACCTAAAAGAGACAACGGACATAGACGTTTCTAATGTAAGTTTTGACTCTACCGGTCAGCTTACTTTTGACGGAAGTGATGATAGAATTACAATACCAGCGGGTTCGTATGAAACTATAGGAACAAATAATTTTACAATAGAGGCTGTTTGCAAAAACACTAAGACTAGTAGCTATAATCATTTCTTTAGTGTTAAAGACCAGTACCACTTTGCGTTTAAAGCTTCAAACACAGGAACGGGAATCTTGTATGTTTACAGAACTAGTAGCCTATCCACCGCGAGCACTCTTCCAGCATATATCCCGTCAAGGTCAGAATATTACCATATTGTATGTAAAAGAGAAGGAGATAACTTGGAAATTTTTGTAAACGGAGTAAGCAAAGGAACAAAATCAGGGTGGAATAACATATCAATAGATAATAACTCGTGGCCTTCTTATATAGGATGGGGCAACGGAAGTGAATACACAGGAGGTGATATCCCTATTGTTAAGGTTTACAACAAAGCTTTAACTGCTACAGAGGTGAAACAAAACTACAACGCATACAAAAATAGATTTGATATATAACCTGGAAAATGAAAGGTAATAATTATGGCGAACGAATTTAAAGTAAAAAAGGGTCTCATAGTAGACGGCTCTGGTGGTACAATCCTAGACGTACAAGGTAGCGCAGGACAACTCTTCTCGGTAACAGACAGTCTCACTGGGGACTTGTTTGCGGTATCAGATATATCGGGTATACCAATACTCAACGTAAAC
>Ga0208438_1000163_pt1 | contig 19177 bp, 24 predicted proteins | sample ColrivemetaGS545_FD_187607 | JGI IMG/M metagenome (GOLD analysis project Ga0208438, IMG submission 187607) | Estuarine microbial communities from the Columbia River estuary - Flood tide non-ETM metaG S.545 (SPAdes) (version 2) | ecosystem: Environmental > Aquatic > Marine > Intertidal zone >...
ATAAAACAGCATAACCTATATTATTAGAAAATCTTGATAATCTTATTCTTACAACATTGTTGTTTGTTCCATCACTTATTGATATATCTCTATCGGTTAAATCATTTGCCAATGCTGCTATCTCTGCATATAAAACACCCTCTGTGCTATTTATTGTGGCTAAACTTCCGCCATTGGTGCATACGTCTTGGTTACGTGTAACTGTTGAGCCAGATGTTGGTATGTAAGATGTTGCGTAGGGTTGTTCTTCTACTTGTGCGCCCCAAATTATGTATTCAGTTAAAGTGCCACTACCTCTAAAATCTGCTGCGTAAAAGTTGTCTTCTCCTGCTGCTGCGGTTGTACCATTAACTTCAAACCTTTGCCAATCTTCTGTAAGTGTAAATACGTTATTTGTATTTCCAAAATAAGACATTAACGTTGCAGTTCCAGTTCCACTAACTGACCTTGCATACACACTTCTTGTAGCTGCGCTTGTGAAATTTGCACCCGATATATATAGTGTGCTTGAACCAGTATTTGTTATTTTATAAGCATTATTTGTTCCATCAGGAGCTAAAAACCCTCCTTCAATTATAGGAGAGTTTCCAGTTGAATACTGACTAAAATCCTCTGAATAAGTAACTAAATTCGTACTCTGCGGTTCAAACAACCAACTTCCGCAGCCATTCTCGTAGTTTATTCTCGGTAGGTTAGTATCGTCTGTTATTTCTATTACTGAAATGTTTGTTATAGAGCCTATGAATAAACCAGATGCACTTGTAGCCAAAGCATCAATTGCGGTTGCAGAAATGTAAAAAGAATAAACCCCATTAGCATTTACAAAAGGAGTAAAAACACCACCAAAATAAATTCTTATGTTTCCAGTTACATAGTCATCTATTGTAAAATCTATTTTATATAATTTACCGACTACCGAAGATATAATTGTTTGAGATATTGCGTTGTTAGTTGTGCCATCTGCAACCGCCTTATCCTCTCCAATACTCCACCCAGTACCTAAATTCCAATCTGTAGAGCCATTAGAAAAGTCGCCATTCTGCACCAAATTACTCGATAGTATCTGTACGTTTTCAACAAGACCTTGAGCATTTACGCGCGTGGCTGCTGAATTTCTGCTGAATTGAAAATCTCCGCTCCCGTCGTCTGGTTTTATACATAGTGCCTCGCCGTTATTGAAGGCGGTTGGGGTTAGCACTAAACTACTTCTATCAAGTAAATTTGCCATATTATTGTATTTTTTCTATTTTATCTAAAATTGCTATGGTACAGGTTTGATTTTCGTAATATGTTGCTCTCGCTTGTAAAGTTGCGAGTAAATTCGGTATACCACTACCGAATAACATCATCATAACTCTGCGCCTACTCATTATAGTACGCTATCAAAGTAAGAATCCAAAGCCGTTTTTAAAGCTGCGAAACTTGCGTATGATGTGCCTGCCTCGTCTTGTAAATCCGAGTAAATTGTTTTATCTAAAACACTAACGTTATTAGTTGTTTTAATGATAATAAAATCCCCTTGCTTTTGTCTTTGGATTTCACAATACGCAGGGTAGCGGTATTCGATTCCGTTGTCTAAAACTAGCTCTTTTGTAATTGTATCGACGTAAATTTTCATTTTTTATATATTTATTATGTTGTTACTGATATAGTCCACCCTTTAGCCTCTAGGCTTGCCTTTGCTGCTAGTCCTACAGAGCTAGGAGCTTGCCCTCCTGTTTGGTCGAAAGTTCCGTTAATCTGTCCTGCGACATCTAGGCTTTCGAGAATGTTATCTATTGATTGCGTATTTAATCCTGTATTTCTAAAAGCCTGCGTAAAATTCGACGCTGTGCAATTATCAAAAGCGTTAGACGGGAAAGTCTTTAGTAATACGCAACCTTGCCACGTTGAAATAAAAGACGTACCGCTACTAAAATCTAACAAAGGAAACTCCGTTAAAACTGCGCAGTCTTGCCATGTACTATCGAAATCCTCGCCTTTGCCCGTATCTATTAAAGGGAAACTTGTTAAAGCCTCGCACTCGTCAAAGGCTTGCTCGAAATTTGTTACATTTGCAAAGTTGCCTCCGTCTGTTGCTGTTATCGTTAAATTTGTGCAACCGCTAAAAGCGTCCTCTTGACTCGTAGAGCCTAGTCCGTATATCCCGAAATTAGATAACTCTATTATTTTAAGTATATCCGCATTACCTGTAAAATCAAACGCAGGGAATACACCCGAAATACTTACTTTGTGAATACCAGAGCCAGACGGGAACGTGATTAAATGTTCGCCCGTTAATCCTGTAGCGCTATATCCCTCGTCTGTTGTTACATCATATAAGAAAGTTCCTGCGCCCGTCGTGATATTAAAAAAGTCTGATGTCGCTATAATGTCGGTATTAACAAAAAACTCTAAGAAATTGATGCTTTCGTTATTAAATATGGTAAAATCTGTGTTAAAGTTACTTAAAAAATATGCTTGGTTATTCTCTCTAGCTTTTAGCGTTATTGTAGAGCCGTTCATGGCGCTTTTTTCGCCTCCCGTTCCTGCGCTTATTGTAACCTCTCCGCCGTTCCATAGTCCTATAATTCTATAGTTTCCGTTACGGTCTAATATGATAGCGCAATAGTCTTGCCTCATTAATTTGTATACGTTTAAATCTACAAAACTACGAGGTATTGTAAAGCTCAAGTCTTGAGACCACTCTACGCCGCCGCTTGTAATGCTTGCATTTTCTGAGTAGCTAATATTTACAGCCTCGTATTCATATATCGTAGTTTGTGGAAACTGAGTAATATCTTGAGCGTCTGGATTTCGTCCTTTAGAAAAACCTCCAAACAAGACATCGCTAACCCCATACTTTACGTAAGGGAATAGGTACAGCTTGTCGATGCCACCTTGAAAGTCTTTGCAGGATTCAGTATATCCGCGTTGTATGCTACAAATTGCCATATATTAATAAGAGATTATATCGTCTGGACTCTGTGGGTACGGGTTTTGTATTCTATTAGACGGATTACCAAAAAACCAACCGCTCCGATTAGAAACGTGTTTAGATGCGTCTACGCCGTCCTGCGTTGTCTTATATTCGTCTAAATGATTTAATACTATCCACTCGTCAAACCTATCTATAAACGTGTCTGCCATGCCTGCGTAAGTATTTGACAATCTAGTCAACTCCTCCGCACTCATTAACTGAGCGTTATCTGAGGTATGCGAAACAGAGCCTCCATTAGCTACCATATAGTTACTAATTAGCACGAAATTTGCCACCGTTTGGTATTTGGTTATCGGTTGCACATATTTAGTGTATAATTCAAGGTATAATCCTGTTAAATTACCTGCGTCTGCGCCTGCTAGTATTACGTCGTAAAGTTCCTGCCCTAACAATGGTAAAATTGTAGTGTTTTGTACGTCTGAAATTACAAATATAAACTTGTCGTCGTCCACGTTACCGCCTACTACGGTAGATTGTTTTATCTCTGTCGGGGATATAAATAGAAATTCTGCCATATCTTATGCGTTATGAGGTTTAATAGATACTATATTCTCATTTGTAGGTACTTTGTATCCCTTTCTACGTGCCTCTGAGGTACTAATAGTTTTAGCTAGAGGCGAGTTAACGTCTAAGCTACTACCTTTTTTTAGGTATATCTCTCTTTGCCATTTGTGGCGACAAGTTCCCTGCGGAAATTTACTAGACATTTTACCTCCGCCTTTATATAACCAAATACTATAATTATTTGTGCCGCCTAGTCCAAAGCCGTCGTTTATTCCTGCCTTATTCATTTGCAAAATATCCTCTTTGCGATATAGCTTATTAGCTTGCATCATTTTTCTGCAAAATTCTCTTTGCGGATTTGGGTTTCCTACATATCTGTAGCGTATAGCTATCTCTTTGCTATCTTGCGCACTCTTTGAGTTAGGTCTAGCCGTTCCTGTAGACGTTGCAAACTCTACTAAATCGTACAAATCGCCGTCGGTATCGTAATCAACTTCCGCACTACTTAGCATCGTCCACTCTGAGGCGTCTAGGGTTTCGCCTAACTCTATTAAACTATCTGCTAACTCTGTAGGCGCTCCGTCGCTCATGCAAACGTGAGAGCTTAACTCTGCGGTCTCCTCTTTAACTTCTATTTTCTCCTCTGTTAAAGGCGCAAAGTATAAATCTAGGTTAATACCGTAATGCACTAAAACCTCCTCCAAAGCCTCGATAACAAAATCTTGCTTTGGCTTTATTACTCGCTTAATAGTTTGGCGCTCGCTCATATCCATCTCGTCGGCTACAGAGCTAAAACCACTCGCAGACGATAAACCTACAAGACTTGGACTAATTACTCTGTGCGCAGTCATTAACTGCGTTTTAGCTTGCTCTGTTAACGTATCCCATTGTTTATGGACGCTACTATTAACAGGAAACGGCGTTACGTCTATAGCTACCTCTTGGTCATTAAAGCTGATAATGAAATTCGAGCTGTTCGAGCTAGACGTAAGTTTCTTTTTTACCTGTCTTTCAAACTCCTCTTTTTCCTCTGGAGTGTAATTAGTTCCGTTTGGTATATTGATAATATAGCCTGCGCTTAGTCCGTTTTTAATAGACGAGATGTACATATTCGACAGCTCCTCCTCGATTTCGGCAAATACTAGCGCAGAGCTATAGTCTGGACTGCCAAAATATTGATTTCCTACGGTGTAAGGTCTAGCGACAAACATCGAGTTACCTTTTTGCGCTCCAAACGCAGGAAATGAGATAGGCGTGTAATCTATATCGGTATATTTCTGCCAATTTCTAGAAAACCAATACTTCTCTATTTCGTTTTTTTCGTTTGCAATCGCAGGAATTAACATCTCTTTAGGTACGTGAGTCAAAGAATGTAACTCGCCGCCCTTGCTTTCGATTATCTCAAAAGAAAACTCGCCGAAAACTTGAAAGTCTCGCACCATTTTACGCAATTCTCTAGGTCTTAATATCGTTTGTAGCCTCCCCCAACTTTCTGCGCCTAGCGATCCGCTCGATGTACGTAGTCCTTTACCATATATTAGGGTAGTATAGGACTCGTTTATACTCGCATTTGTAGGCGAGCCGTTATTTCTGTCGATTATATAATCATAATACTGATTCAATCGCCCGTTCATAACCCAATCCCTAGACTTATCCTCCATTAAAGGCGGTCTTACGTAGTTCGTGAGTGTTATTAGTTTTATATCGCTCATATTATTACCATCTGTATAGGTTATCCGTTAGCTTATATGTTTGTGAGTTTTGAGTAGTTGCTAAAACCAGACCTCTGTATACTATCTCGTTAGTTACGGAGTCGGTTAATTTTAACTGGTAGCTACTTTCATTTGTAAACGTATAGTCAAACGTTAGAGCGAGCTTATAATCGCCGCCCGTTATATAGTTAGGGTTTAAGTCTGTAGACGTTCCTAGAGTGCTATCCGTAACCGTAAGCGTTAATACATTAGACGTTAAAAATCTAGGTACTATCTTTATAGTGTGAGTCGTCAATCTAGGGTTTACTATCATAAAACAAACTTGTATATAATTAAAACAAAAAATAGGCTGTTTTGTTATTATTTAGGCAAAAAAAAAGCCTCACAAATTAATGCAAGGCTTTTAATGTAATATAAAGTATTAAGATACTACCGCTAAAAACGAGGTTTGTGTTGCCGAATCTAAGAAAGGCGCAAGGTCTTTAGTTGTTGCGATTCCTGTCAAAGTATACATATTGCCGTCTGTTTTAGCTCCGCCAGTCGATGCTACGACCGTAAAGTCGATCCCGTCGTCAAGACCTAAAGCTATATAGTTTCCGTTTCTGTCTACTACTACCGCGCTAGGATACCCTGCCACTAATAGATTAAACTCTGCATTTGTTGCAGCGTCCATAGCTTTTAAAACGGTTGTTAGCGTTTGAGTATTTACTCTACTGCTAGTATTTCTGTCTCCTACCATAGACTGCTCTAGTGTATTGCCGTCTCCCTCTAAAGGATAAGCAAACGCCGCAGTTAGGGAGGCATTCATTGCCGTAGCCTCTCCGTTTGAAACGGTAAAAGCATCTGGCAGGCTGTCAAAGAGGTATAGTGTAGACTGACCGCCGAGACCGTCTTTACACACTTTAGCTCTTCCGCTTGTTAATAAACACGCCATAAGTTATAAATTGTTTTTAGTCGCTTTACGCAACCGATTATTAATGTTTTAAAAAAGGGGGTTTTTACACCCCCCTAGTATTTAGGCTGTTGTTGTAAGTAACCAAACAATCTCTGCTCCATAAGAATATCCTACAGCGCCACCGAATACAGATTTATATAAAACGTTTCCGCTCAAATCTACTTCGTCAAGGTCTTTAACTCTAATAGAGGTAGCGTCTGAGGCTAATCCTGTACCCATTGTAATGTTAGACTTCTCAAATAAAACGATTGTATTATCTGGTAATCCGTTTACTACTTGCACGTTGTAACGTCCGTAAACTAATCCTGTGTTAGCGTCGCCTCCTAATCCGTTAGCTGCTCCGTTTTGGATAAGTAACTTTGTGTAAGCATCTGCAACGTCTGGAGATACGATAAAGTTTACTGCTTTACGTCTTAGCGCGTAAGGTAGTGCGCCTGTTGCTGCGTCGAATGCTGCTAGTACGTTAGTCGTAGAGATAGCCGCTCCGATTGCTGTGATTCCGTTGTTTGCTTTTATAACGTCTCCGTCTGCTGCAAACTGCGTGATTAATCCGCTCATTTGTCCTGCTGCTCCCGATCCGTTCCAGATTTGGTTTTCAAACCACTCTGCTAGTTTTCCTGCTGTATCTGCTACGATAGCGTCTGCAATCTCTTGAGGCGTTTGGTCGTTGAAAGCCGACGCACCCATAGACTCGCCGCTCCATGTTGGGCGGAAATCCTCTTTACAGATTGTAAATTCGTTTTTAAACTTTGAAAGTGTTAAAACTTTCTCCGAGTAAGCTACAGCGTCTGTTGCTGCGGTAGTACCACAAGCGTAGTCTACTACTCCTAGAGTGACGTCTAAGTTTCTTAAGTTTAGTTTGTACCCTACGTCTGGTACAACGTTAATTAGTCCAAGTCTAAGAGTATCCTCTTCCTTGATAGCTTGCAACATAATGTCTACTGCTGCCTGCCCTGCGTAATTTGATGTAATTGCCATTTTTTTATCTATTTTAAATTAATTAATTTACTTGTTTTGATTTGCTAGTTTAATAGCCTCAAGGATTCGCCCTTGCTTTGTTAAAGTTACTTGTTTTGGTTGTGAGCTAACAGGCTCTACAGACGGCTGAGCCGAAAGTGTTACAACCTGCTCTTTTAACTCTACGTTTTTTGCCTCGATGTCTGACAATTTTGTAAGCATTTCAGACATTTTAATCTCCATACTCTCGGCGTAAGCCTTAAACATATCGTCTAAAATCTCCTTAATTACTTTCATAGACTCCTTGTCTGCGTTTACTTCCTCAATCACTTCCTCTTCTAGCTCTGCCTCTACTACTTCCTCAGCATCTGGAGCTACTTCCTCCTCAGCCTCAGCCTCAGACATTGACTCTACTACTCCGTCTTTTACAACGATTTCGCCACCCTCGTCTATTTTATAACTTCCGTCAGCTAGAGATACTTTCTCCTCGTCTGCAATTAAAAATACAGCCGTTCCAACTTCTAAACTTTCGCCGTCGAATTGAATATCTAGCTCGCCAGATTTTACACTTCCTAGAGTTACCTCTACCTCCTGCTCTGCTCCAGATACTATCTGTTTTAGCAAGGCAAGAATATTCTTGTTACTTTTACTCATTTGTATATTAGATTTAAAATTTACTTCCTCAAGCTCTACCATTCCGTCAATAGAGAATCCTTTTAATTCGCCCGTTTTGATATAGTTATTCCAAATATCGTCGTTGTCTACTTTCATAGAAACGAGCCAAGAGCCTCTAGGATATTCTAATCCAAACGCTGCGGACTTATCTACTTTGGGATTTTCTACTAGCCACGACTCTACGAACGTAACGCCCTCGATAGGCTCGTCATGTTCTAGCTTAGAATTTAGTTGGAATCCAGACTGAAAAAAGTTTTGAGAAAAATCTTTTATAGTTTCTGCGCTAAAAAACATCTCAAACTCGTTTCCGTCCTCGTCTACTCTGTAGATTAATTGATCGGGTTGTAAAACTAATCCCATTAAAATACGCTGTTCTTCGTCTACTTTCGCAAACTTTACAATCTTCTCTTGTTTAGCCATTGCGATAAACGTTTCCTCAGTCGCAGGCGCTTTTACCAAACTAATAGCAAAGACTCCTTTGCTCTTTTTATTGTATTTGCCCTCGTATCTCTTCATAGTTTTATACTATTATAACAATAAATTGCTGTTTTTGTTATTTTTATTTTAAAATCCGCTACCCTCTACGATGTTGCGGTCTGCGCTTTGAGCTGTGGTAACGTCGCCACTTACGACAAATGCCTTAACGGCGTTCTCTTGCCCTTGTATGCTTTGCTGTATTGCGTTGCTCTCGCTACCCTCTACAAGATTAAACGCTGGAGCCTCTGCTCCGCCCTCTGCGCCTCCGCCTAGTTGTGGAGTTCCTCCGCCTGCGCCTCCTTTACCTAGAGCTGCTAGTCCTTTTGCTAAAGCAATACCAGAGGTTGCGACTCCTATACCTGCCGCTAGTTTTGTGCTAGCTATATCTTTAATTAACAAAGGCACGTCCGCAATTTTTGCAGGGTTTGGAAACGTACCTATAAAAGCAGGGATTGCAGCGTATGCCGCTTTTCTTTCTGCTATACTTCTAGAGGCTGCCATAATGGTTTGAGCTATCCCTACGGCGTTGTCTGCTATTAATGCCGTTGCCTGTAGTGCTTTATTTTCCCCTGCAAGAGACGATAAAATTCCGATACCTGCTTTAGTGTGGTCTATAGTAGCGTCCTCAATTGCTCTTTTAGATTCCTCGAAAGCTTGTTTTTCTGCTAACTCTTTGGCGTTTCTCTCTCGTATACCTGCAAGCCTTGCGTCGTAATTATCGGACTCTCTTTTTATACGAGCCTCTTCGTCTAGTATAGCTTGGTCGTCCTTTGCTTTTTTCTCTGCGTCTATTGCGTCTTGCGCAGCTTTTGCCTCTGCGTTTAAAGCTAGTATCTGGCTAGTTACCTCTTTAGCCTTTGTAAGTTTTGCAGTCTCTAGATTTATTAGGTTTGCTCTTAGTTGCGCCTCTTCGTCTAGGTCTTCTTTTGTACTTCCGCCTAGAGCGTTCTCTGCTATTTTAGCCTCTAGTCTAAGCTTTGCGGCTGTGATTTCTTTTTGAGTTATCTCGTCTTCGATACGTCCTGCCTCTTTTAAAAACTCGATTCGCTCCTCTGTAGAAAATTTCTCTTTGTCTATTGCTTGCTCTAATAACTTAGCTCGCTCTCTGTTTGCTATAGCTCTATCTACTATTAAAGCTCTGTCTAGTTTGTCGGCTGCTGCTCTTTGGTTTGCGATTATACCTGCCATTCTAACCTCCTCTGTCATTTCTGTAACTAGGTCTTTTGTTGCTCCTGCGAGCGCCTGCGTTGCTTGGACTAAAGGATTTGTTTGTACTAACAATTTATTAGCGCCCTCTGCCGCATCTTCTAGCGCACCGCTAAAGTCTCCGCTAAATGCTTTCTTTATAGCACTACCTAATAAACCTAGTCCGTCCGTTACTAGCGTTATCTGGTCGGTTACATATTCCTTTATAGAATCTCGAAAATCTTTAAAAACTTTTTGAGGCTTTGTAAAAACGTCAATTAATAGAGTTCCTAGAGATGCAAGCCTGTCAATAAAAACGGCGGTAACTGCGCCAATCATGCTCATTAATTTAGCAAACTTATTTTGCCCCTCCTCTGTGCTAGTAAAGGCTGCGGTAACTGCTCCGATTGCAATTATAAGCAAGCCTATACCACTCGCAGCGATAGCACCTTTTAAAGTTCTAAATCCTAGTATAACAGATTTTACCCCTTTAACCATACCTTTAAAACCTGTAATAGCTCCGCCCGTCATTTTATCGAGCGAATCTGTTAGAGTGTTAGTAGATTCGTTAACGTCTCCTACCTCTTTATCTAGCTTTTTGGTTTCTTTTGTTAAATCCTCTACGCCTTTTTTTGCGTCGTCGTCGTCTAGCGTTAACTTTACTTTTACCTCTTTCATTATCTTTTAGCTTTTATAATTCGTTTTACTTTTCGTTTTAATCCTCTCCAAGTTATTACCATCTCGTTTTTACCCTTTGCTATCTCCACGAAATCCCCTGCGCCGTAAAACTCTCCTCGCCTTAATATATCGATTATCTCTGTAATGTGGTTACTCATTTTGTACTATTGTTATATCTGTTGTTATTGAATCCTTTACATATCGTATTATCATAGAGCGAGATCCAGACGGCGACGCCCACTCGTCTACGGATATAGTCGCTAGGTTGTTAGCCGTTCCCTCTACGCCCGTAGTTATCCAAGACGTACCGCTACCGTCTGATATTTTTGTAACCGTATAACTCTCTATAAATTCCACGTTAAAAGCCATATCCGTTGCCCACCTTTCAATATTGATAATAGACGGAATGTATACTTTATTTTGTAGGGTAGTATCAAAGCCGTTTATTAGTTCTAACTTTGTTAAGCCGTTTAAGAGGTTATAAGAGTACTTATTTATCCTGTAGTCTATTTCTCCGATTGCTATAACATCGTTTAACTCGAGCCTTGTAACTATCTGTATAGGCAAGTTTGCGGTATACATAAACGTCCGACGCTTTAGTTCAAAGATTGCCGTAACATAATCCTTGTAATGTATACTATATAAATTATTGACTAAGCTCTCTCCCGTAAAGTTGCTAAACTCCGCCTCAAATAGATTTGCATAAACAGGCGCTACAGGACCAAAATGATGAATCGGTATAATTAACTCCGTATTTAAAACAACGTCCGCCGCTAAGTCGTTAACAAATCTTATAGGCGTTGCTGAAATATCTTGTTTTGATGTGTAATGTAATACCGCTTTAGGTACGACTTGGTTTAGATTATCGTCTAGTATTACGCCCGTCTGTATGTTTGTATTTGTACCTACTATTGCGTCGTCTTGCTCTACTAATCTCTCAAAGTATATCTGCTCAAATGGTAGCTTTACCTCTAGCGTATCGCCGTCTATTAATTTCTTAGGCGTCAAGCTCTCGTATACATTTACAAGCGATGCTCCGTAGCCTTGTCCGTCGGCAGCTCTCTTTTTAAACTCCATGTTTAAAATAGTACTTGGCTCTTCAAACTCGAAAGCAATACGTTTTAAAAGCTCGCCTCTGTCTACGTCAAACTTTGCGAAATCTATATATTTAGTTGCGTCGTATCTTTGCCCTTGAGCGTAGTAAGAATCCAAAGTATTAACGTAGATACTGCCGTCGTCTTTTGGAATTGCTACGAGCTTAAACATATTAAAAATGCCCTTGAGAAAGTCAACGATTTTTAACTCTGGCATCTCGTCGCCTATCACTACTTTATTAACTAGAGTTTGAGCTGCTCCTGTGGTTACGTCGCTAGGCGAAAATGTAGAGCCAACTTGTTTAACTATTGAAACCTCAGATGTAAACTCTATTTTAGAATTACTCTTTACGTGGCACGTAAAGTTGAAAGTAGTCGTACCACTCGGAGAAAACAAGCTAGTACCTATCGAGATTATACCGTCGCCGTTACCCCATTGCGTCCTATCCCAAGCGTAAACGTCCTCATTTGTATCTGCGTTTCTAACTATAAAAGTATAGGGTACATCTTCGTAACCAGAGGCAGGGGTAATCTTGTTACCTATTGCAAACCTTGTATTTGTAACTCTGTCCGTTACAAAAGTACCGACGTTAGTAGTTAAATTTATATAAGTCTCTGAGCCTGTAGTAAAGTCTACAATCTCCTCGCCGCCACCTATCGCCACTCTATCGTCTGCCTTGAGCCAAAGATATTGTTTCTCAAACTCTGTAGTGCTAAAAAAATCCCTAGAAAATACTATAGGATTATCATATATAAACGAGTTGTATCTGGTCTCTATTGCATCGATTATTTTAGATAGCTTTACGCTAGGTCTAAGATCGCTCCACACTACACCCGTAGCGTGTGAGGTACTCGCTCCGTTTGCTATGTTTATAGTCGTAGCGTCTACGTCATGCGCTCCAGAATGGCTGTTATAAAAATAACGCTTGTTAGCCATTAAAGTATAAACGATGTCGCCGTTAAGTAGGTCGCCCTCTAGTCCGTCGATTACGTTGTCGCTCGTCCAGTCGTGGTCTAGCGTTGGGAATGCTAAATCACTCAGCATATCCTCGCCTATTGTATCCGAGATGTTAGGCAGATTACCAAAGAAATTTATTGTATAACTCTCAAGCCTACCCTTTACTATATTACACTTGTTTAGCCTCCACTTTCCGAGCTTGAAAGGTACGCCGTCAATATCAATACTACCCTCTACTTTACTCCTAGCATCGAATCCGTTATCTATAGACGCATTATACCAATGTTTAAACAAGCGATTGTTGTTTTTACTAGCGGGTACTGTAAAACTCTTAGAGTAATCGCCTGTATTTTTAGTAATATCGCTCACGTCTAAAACAGAGCTAACAATATCCACGCTCTCGTCTGCGTATTGGTCTAGTAATTCGCCGTTAATAAATAGGTTAACCATGCTTATATGTTGTTTATTTCGTTGTAACTCATTTCGAAAGTCATAGTATAGTTAATTAGCCTATCGTTTTGCCTTGTCTTGAATTTCTGCGAGGTCTTTTTTATGTTTAAAGGCGTGTAAGTTGTACCGTTATAGCTCCAGATTCGCTCTGTTAATAGTATTTGCTTTAGTACTTCGTTCATATCCTCGTCAAGCCAACCCGTCTCCGCCGTTAATGTAGTGCGACCTTGCACGCCATACCTAACAAACTGATGAAATCCGTCCGACGCTTGCCCTCTGTTAGTCTCGAAACTACTATCCGTTACGTCTATAGTCTCCTCTTGCTTTTTAAAGAATGTAAAACTCTGCAATGCGCCATCTTTATTTTGAAAAAATACGTCTAACGGAGTATACTTACACTCGTCTGTCAAGTTTAACGTAGTGGTTTGACCTTGCCAGACTATCTCTATATAAGCCTCGTCTACAGCTAGAGATAACTCTACCCAAAGGTATTGTACAATCTCGCTACTCTCGTCCGATAGCGCAGGCGTAGCTGTATAGTTAACCGCTAAAGATGGATAAGACTTAACGGTTACAGCGCTAGAGGTTGCCCCCGTAGGCACGTAGATAGGAAACACAAAGTTTCCCTCTCGATTTACTTTATACTCTTGAGGATTTAAAAGCGTTTGATTAGACACCGCCGTTACATTTCGCCCCTCGTTTCCGTAAGCATATCCTAGCGTCATTATCTGAGTAGTCTCATGGTACAACGTAGCAACTGCATCATAGGTTACGTAAGTATATACCCATTGTTGGTTATTGCCGTCTATTAATTGTATACCCGTCGAAAGCGTAGGGCTAGGCTCTGTAAATTCGATATAGTCTTGAATTATAGCGTTTATGTTTATACTATGCGATCCTGTCGATGCCGTAGTATTTTGGTAGGTTATTTGATAGCTGTTTGTAGAGTCTGGAGTAGACTTGTCGCCATTCCAAACCCAAACATTTAGCGTATACTTTGCGCAAGTTACACCCCCATACACTAAAGGAGTATCTATATAAAACGGACTTAATGCTCTTATCATTTTGTTATTGTTACGTTATCACTTTTAATGTTCATTCCGTCGATGAGGTCAAGAGCGAAAGCCTCGCCTATCTCGTCGCCTAGTTTTAGTACTTCGTTATCTAGGGCGTCTGTAAAGAAATGCGTTGTCTCGATTCCTGTGTGGTATACACTATTAGCAATCGCATAAAGCAAACCTTTGCGTTTCATTAACCTACCCTTTGCATCTCTTGGCGCTATACCCTTGCGGATAGTCCACCCATTGAAAGCCATAAACGGCGGCTTTTTATCTGTATACTTAAACTTATTATTTGTTACCTTTTTAAGTTTCCAAGCTTTGCCGTCTGCCTTTGTGCCTCCCTTTCCTTTAACCCCTGCGTCTACATATTCCCAGTAATCCGCTAGTATAAACTCTATAGAGCTACCCTTTACTTTATAGGATAGGTTTTTAGATAGGTTGCTATCGCCTTTCTTTTTTTTCTTTAGATTAGCTCTTGCTTGCTTTACTACATTACTCCCTAGAGTATCAAATATTTTCGTTACACTTCCCAAAAGCAAAAGCTAGTTTCGTCTATTGGCATCTCTACCTCTAGGCTCATATCCCAACCGTCTAACAGGTTTTTATCTGAGTAAGTTATCTGCGTCAAGGTCGGACTATCCGACGCCGTTATATTGTTATCTGCAAAATCTCTGTGCATTTTAACCCAAAGCGCATTTAAGCAAGATAGCGTACCGTTGTAGTTATCTACCTCGTTATCGTTTAGGTAAAACTTATCGTTTACATTCTCGTTATTAATATCCCTAATATCTAGGCATTGTATATTTAGGCTAAAGGTAATTGTAGCGTTAGAGCTAAACGTCGCGTCTGTTATATCAATATTAAACAAAGGGAATATATCGCCCTTATTCAAATCAATATCCGCGCCCGTTGTAATTGTTTTAACAAATACGTCTTGCTCTGCTAAACTCCTTATATATCTTAATAGTCTACTATATGCGTTCATTATAATTGTGTTACGTTATTTCCTTTCCTTAGTATTGCCTCCATTTTTTGCCTGTCTAACTTATGAGCTAGGAACGTATGAAACTCATGTACCTTTGTTTCTAGCACTCTGTCGATTTTCAGTATATCATTACTCGCCATCATATCAATAGTAACGTACCACCCCCACTTAGAGAAATAATCTACCGCTTGTTTTTCTCCTCCACTTGATTCGTAAATCTCTGGATAGCTTGTTTTAATTCTCTCGATAAACTCCAAAAAAAAACCAGAGCTCCGTTAACTATATTCATTGGGCAACTTCGCATTTCCTCACATAGAGCCTTATCGTACTTATAGGGCAGTATCTCATAGTTGCCGAAAGCGTCCTCGTTTGTAACCCTACGAAATAAGATAGCCATAATTTTATGCATCTCTTTAAAGTCCATTCCTATAGTGCTGAGGTCTACATACTCCGCCGTCGTTATCTCGTCTAGGTTTGGGATAAATCCGTACTCTACTCCATTAAGCATAAACCGCTCCTCAAATTCTACGTCCTGCTCACAGGCTGCTATAATCTGCGCCATTAAACCCTCGTAGTCCGTATATACTAATTTCTTGACATCTTGTTTTTTCATTCCTGTAAACAAAGATATAACCCTCTCAATCATTCCCTGCTCTGTCATCTTATCCTCTCTAGCTCGTAGCGCCTCAAACTTGACGTATTGGTCTAGAGTAATATCTGCGATGTTTTCGGGTACACTAATTTTAATAGTCTCTGTCATATAATAAAAACAAATTAATTCTCTTTATGTTATTTACCTTATCTCTATTTTGCCACGATTAGCTAGTAGGTGTAAAACTCCATACCTCAGCGCGTCTAAACTATGGTTGTACATATCGCAAGCTAACTGCGCGCCCTTGTCTGTATAAACGTAGTTGTTTAATTCCTTTGCCATATTAGTAGAGTCTGGATCGACGACAAGCTCGTAGTCTTGAATTAATGCGATACCCGTTGCGATACTTCCTGTGCCTTTCTTAGCGCCTCTAATATTAAGACCTAGCTTTTGTAACTCTGCGATAGTTCCTGCGCTTGCGCTATCTCCTATGATGAGGTTACGCCCTGCCCTCTGTCTATTGATTGCGTATATTTCGGAGATGGTTAACTTGGATTTGTATAGCTCCTCCTTTGCGTAGATTATTTTCTTTTTTTTATCTATGGCAATAGCCACTAAGGTTGTCGGATCGGTGTGCCCGTAATCCTGTCCGTAGATAACCTGTAACCCGTCTGGATTAAATTCGCCAAAGCGCCAGTTTGTGTAAACGACTCCCTCCGCTTTTGAGAGCCAAGAGCCTAAAACAACGTGCTTGTATTTAATCGGATTGCTGACTTTCATATCATCGAAATAGTCTAGTATCTCGTCGGGTACAAACTCTAGGCAATCTAGGTAGGACGTATGTATATAACAGACGTTATCTTTTATACCGTTAAATCCCTCTTGCACGCCTCTACTCTCGTAGTACTTCATGTAGATAAAATGCTCCTTACTCGTAGGGTTTAAAATTAACACCTTAATATTTCGGTTTGGATTGCTTGCATCGTTACCTCTAATTGATAACACTATCTTGTCGTAAATTGCCTCGTCTTGCATCTCCTCCGCCTCGTCTAGTATTAACATCGAGAAATCTTTTAAACCCTTTAGGTTTGCTGTCTGGACTCCAGAGCCTGCTTTTAATCCTTTAAATACTATTTTGCTCTTATTGAAATTTGAGACGATCCTATTTTGCTGCGACTCGAAAGCGTCCTCCAGATTCATGAGTTCGATTTTCTCCTCTACCTCTGCGAATATAGAATCCTTTAGAGAGGCGTTTGTATACCTGCTGTAGAGTATTCGATGTCCGTACTTCGTGCAACTATTTAAAGCGCTTAGAGACGTCGCAAATGACTTCTGAGAGAATCTGCCGCCTGTTATGATAAAGGTGTCCACGCCGTCGGGAATATCGAACAATGGCGCAAATTTTTCGCTGAGGTTTATGTTACTCATTCTCTGGTGTTACGTCAATAGATGAGGTAAAAGAAATCGTCGGAATGTTTACGCTGCCGCCGTCGGAGGTTATATCCACGCTCTGCATTGGTTTGCCAACCGTATACTCTAGGTAGAGCTTTGCGCTTTGAACGTCTCCAGACATCGCGCTTGCCTCTAACGTTTGGAATACGGCTATAAAATTAGCCTCGCTAGTAGCCTCGTTTATTAATTGCTTAAATGGGTTTTTGCGCCTGTCTATGCCTTTGGCTTTTGTAGACCAACCGCCGTTGCCTTTTGATAATTTATTCATATCTAATAGGTACTAACTATTAGTGTTAGTCCTATTATAAAAACAAATATTTATTGTTATTGTTATTATACAAAAAAACCCCACCAATTAAGGCAGGGCAAACTAAAACAAAATTAAACAAAACTAACTAACGTCTACGAGTCCGTCTCTGTAGTGGTCTACAACTACGCCCGTTTTTAATGTGATTGTCTTATAAGGTACTATTGAATTTTTTACGAGTAGTCTGTGGATTAATTTTCTCATGGTTTAAATATCTAGGGTTAATGTTACTATAAATAAATATAGCTTTATTGTTGTGTAATTGTACTCTTTGTTTTTTGCCATATATTCCCAACCGATTAGGAAACGATCGTGCGGATAATGGAAAGCTATTTGTAAAGTCCAGTTCATTATATTGGTTGTTTAGCTTGTTGAAATCCTGCGCTCCATTCGTGCTTGGAATGGTCTCCAATAATTGTAATTAACTTATCTCTTTGCTCGTGAGTTAAAGCTAGGTCTTTGTCGAATAGTCTGTTTAGTGTGTCTTTTAAATCCATAGTTTTGTTATTTGTTTTTGTAAATGTAAAGCTTTTTATATATACCCTCCAAATTTATTCGTTTAAAACCTCAAATATTAATTGGCAAGTTTCGTATTCCTCGATGTATTCAAAGTATAGCAGGGCATCTCTAGAGAGTATTATCTCGTCCTCCTCAGATTGCGGCTCGAATAAATACTTATCGTAGTCGTTATAAATAAACGTACATACATACTGAATCGACTCGTCTAGTAAATACTCTACCATACTGCGGTAGAATAAATCGTGCGCGTCTGTATAGTCTTGTCTGGTAGCCTCCTCAAAAAAATCGTGAGGGTTATCAAATATTACGGGTATCGTCATTTAAAATAGTTTATTGATGTTATACGGTGTTGTAGGTAATAAGCCTACTTGCTATCGTCTTTTAGCTTTTTACTTATTACAACTATCGCTATAAGTGAGGCTATAATTATAAACACTAAATCTAAGTTTAGTAATATGTGTTTTGACATCTCCATTTCAATTAATTTTATCGTTTCAAATCCGTAGGCTTACTACTTACAACAATAAATATAAGTAATGCTTCACTTGGTTTTTAAACCATCTTTTGCAGATTATTACAGTTGTTGTCCATCCGAAAGGGTTATCTCTGTTTTCATCGCACTACTCATATTCTTTTCAGTTGTTAAAACAAATGTGTATATACGGAGTCGTGTACAAAGCTGTAGTCCTCGTTTAAGGTATTTAGCTGCTCCTCTGTCATTGGTTTGCCGTCGTAGTCTGCTGAGACTATAAAAGCGTCTGTAAAGTCGGGATAGTCGTTTGTATCTATACCGTCTACTTCAATGTTATCTATTAGGTCGTAAATCATACTCCTGTACTTTCTGCCTCGTCTACGTCTTTAATTTCGTTTGACGATAAAGCGGTTACTATTGCCTCTTGATTGTGTGCTATATCTTTAACTAGGGAGTGAAGATTTGATAGCCTTGTCTCTAACTCGGATACCCGTTTCCTCAAAACTTGCTTGTTTAGCGGTTTGCTTTGTTTCTCTAATTTTGGCATTTGCTTGCTCATAACTTTGTTGCTTTTTTAGTGTAGCGCGTTCCATATTTATAAAGGCGCTCATTTGGTTATTAATAAAAAATTGAATTCTTTCCTCTGGTATGCCCTCTAGTAATTTCTCTAGTCTTGGCTTGTTTTCTTTTAGGCTTTTTATCTCTAGCTTTAGCTTTACATTTGCCTCTATTAATTCCTGCCTTTGTCTTACTACCTCGTCAATCGATCCGACCTCTGCGACTATCTCCTCTACTGAGGGAGTAGGCTCTAGTATTCCCTCCAAAGCGTGAAAGCTCTTTTTAAAAAATACATCGTATTTGTAATGTACATTAAATTTTTTAAGCGAGTGTAATACCGTAGAGTGGTCGTGTTTTGTAACTGCTCCAATCTCTGCAAATGGTCTACCCGTTAACTCTCTAGCGAAATGATAAAATAAACACCTAGCCATTACGTACTCTCTCTGTCTTGTGTTTTTATTTATTTGTAATCCTGTTACCTCCTGTACTGCGTCCTTAATTGTTTTTAACATAGTTGTTTTTTAGTTTGTCCATTGGGTAGCCATTGCGTTTGCTATCCCTTGAAATGTTTTACTTCTTAATGTACTCCTTTCTGCTGGTGTCTTT